>Ga0325402_1005496_pt1 | contig 11875 bp, 6 predicted proteins | sample PopdelMetagenome_22_FD_207212 | JGI IMG/M metagenome (GOLD analysis project Ga0325402, IMG submission 207212) | Populus deltoides microbial communities from Bellville, Georgia, United States - Xylem-PdKOR-R3 | ecosystem: Host-associated > Plants > Phyllosphere > Stem > Wood/Secondary xylem...
ACTGTCTGATATTCTTGATGCTAGAGTTAAGGAGGGCTGTCAGAATGAAGAAGTTATCTCTGTTGCTAATCTTGCGAAAAGATGCTTGAATTTGAACGGGAAAAATCGACCTACAATGTGAGAAGTCACATCAGAGTTGGAGAGGATAATTGGATTGTCTCAAAAAGAGCTAAATATTCAAGAGAACTGTTAAATATCAAAAAACACCATGGATGATGCAAGCAATGAGTGGGATGCAGTTTCGACATCAATCACTGGTGATTTTGATACTGGCAGGACTCCATCATCCGATGGTGAACCGTTAATAAATATTACAACATGCTGATTTAACAAGACATATCAATATCTGAAAAACATATATGCGTCGCTGTTTTTCTTTTCCCTTGTTCCTATTTTGATGTGAATTACACAAAAAAACATGCAAATTGCTTTATCCTGGGGGCGGACACTATGCTCATTAATTTGCAAGTCAATAGTTTTGAAATTAATTTTTATATATATGTTCAAAGAATAATGTAGTCGATGTCACCTTCTGTTGGTTCAAATTCTTATGTTTGCAAGTCAATGGTTCATAATTTGCTCATCATAATATGCCACGTGTAAAAATTATAAAATGAGATAAATCTTTTATTGACGTGGGATTTGTTGTGGAGATGTTTATAAATCAGATAAACAAGACAAAGCTAATGAAGAACTCCGGAGGCGTCAAACACACAATTTGACTAAAACAATTATAATTTTAGTTTCAATTATTGAATTAGAATTAAATTTGATTAGAATATTCAATAAACCGGGTTAGCTCACTATAACTAGTTAAGATCCGGAAGGTCTTCATATTAGGTATAGAATGTAAACCCCGTGTTAAACAACACAATTCCCAAGTGAAAAATAATAAATTAAAAACAAATTTTGCCATTACTAGGGGTGAAAATCCATGGTAATTAGTGTAAAACCTTGGACAATTAAAAGAATAAATATGCTCGAGAAAATTTACCGACGGCCAAGGATTCGATGGAAATAACATGTAGGATATTTAAAATAGTGGGATTGTTGTAAATAAAACAATTTGCCTTCTTTCTCCTACAATGCCGACAATTTGGCTTCAAAAAACGGGAGAAGAGAAATTTTAAAAAAAAATCTTAGCTAAACATATACTTTAATCTCCTAACTTTTAAAATTATAAGCTTTCAATTCTTAACCATGTATAAAATTCAATTTTAATTCTAAATTTTATTTTTTTATTTCTTGATTCCTAGTTTGAGAGAGTGGCTGAATTCTTATAATAAAGAGAAAAAATCTCGGTTAAAACTGAAACAAGAAGGACATAAAACATGTCTTTTCTATCCCGACCCAACCAAACCGTGTCCATCTTTTTTTATTTGCAGATAATATCAAACACTATCTTAGCAACGTATTAATAAATTAAATTTCTTTTCATTTCATTTTTTATTTTTTTTAAATTTCAGAACTATAACAAAGTACTAAGCTAGAGAGAACAAATTAAACAGACACGAAGTTATCTTTGTTGATGATATTGGAAAAAGATGCTTGCATTTGAATGGGAAAAGTCAACCTTGAATGAGAGAAGTCACATAGAATTGGAGAGGATAATTGGACTGTCTCAAAAGGAACCAAATATTCAACAAAACTGTAAAATATATATGAAGGAAAAAAAAACGTCATGAATGATGCAAGCAATGACTGGGATACATCATCTCATGGTGAACCACTGATAAATATTAAAAACATGGTGATTTAAGACGACTTGTCAATGGGATTAGATTATTGCATTTTTCCTTTGTTATCTGTGTCTCCGTGTTTCCTTTCCCTTGTTGCTATTTTGATGTGAATTAAACAAATAAACATGCAATATGCTTTATCATGAGGTTGTAAATTATGCTGATTTTGCAAGTCAATAGTTTTTAAATTAATTTTTTCAAAGAATAATGTCGGTTAAGTTTGAGATTAGGGTCCCCACAGAAACACTCAGTCCAATAACTTAAGTTTGAGATTTCACATTGGAAATTTCGGTTAAGTTTCTCCATGATATAGATTTTCTATAAAAAAAATTGATTTAATCAATGGACAAAACTTGAAATATATAAGCTTTAATTTAAGAGTTATATTGGGTTTTTTTTTTTGTTGAAAAGTAAAACATAAAAATAATAATTTGTAGCATCATCTTAGATTATTTAAAATTCTATGAAAATACAATAGTAATTTATTAAGTAATTATCCTGCGCTTGTCGGACTAAATTTTTTAATGATGGGTTGTAAAACAAAACATTTGTTAATATTATAAAAAAAAAAAAAAACCGTAGATTTCGTTTGTTCAAATTTTTCTCTCTACTCTCTGTTTTTTTTCTTTAATATATGGATTTTTCTATCCCTTTTGTATATGTTCATTAACTACACACAATCTTACAACCTCTATATAACTCTTTTTGAATTAGGCTTGCTAGTTCATTGCTGATTAATTTCTAAAGATATGTTCATTCTAATCTACATTATAATAAAAGCTTGGCACTCAAGAGAAACGACTTTTCTTCCCCTGTTTTATTCATAGCATCGTCGTCTGCACGCTACCTTTCTATCTTTAATTTCTCTATTCCGAGTTCCAACACATTTAAGTGGTTCAAAGCCTACTGTTTCTTCTCTTTAGTTTTAGACTAATCGTCTTTAATTTGAGAGTCTTAATTTATAGTCTAGTGGAATTTATACATTATTAATCAAAGCTTGGTAGTTGGAAAGAAACATCCAACCTCTAAATCCTACAGAAACTTGTGGAAATATTAGCATCCCTTTTCCATTTGAAACATCCTAGCTCTAAATCCTACGAATACTCGAATTAAAAATATGGAATGCCACCATATTATATATATATAGATTGAGAGAGAACTTTGCATTGAATTTGCTTCAAATGACTTGGACAGTTTGTTCACTCTTTTAAGGTAGTCTTCTCTGTCTCAATTAGTATTTTTTTTATTTACAAAAATAGGGAGCAAAGAAAGATCTTTCCCCTCTCTCTCTCTCTCCTCTTCCATTATTGATCTCCAGCAGCATCTAAATCTGCAATAGAAGAGAAGGCATGATTTCTCGTCGTGTCTCTCTAATTTTTCTCCTGCTATTTCTAGTCCCTGAAATAGCAACTGTATCAGCACTTATGACGAAGCCTAATTGTACAGAGACTTGTGGAAACATTAGCATCCCTTTTCCATTTGGAATAGGAACAGGTTGTTCCATGAATGACTGGTTCTCAGTTGATTGCAACAAAACAACTGCGGATTCTCCCAGCAGGGCTTTCTTAAGCAGAATCAACATGGAGGTCTTGAAGATTTCATTAGGGAGCAGTAGGGTTCGAGTAAACAGTCCAATAATTTCCTCCGGCTGTTCTGGTAGAGGTGCCAACTTATCCTTTGATATGACTGGAAGTCCTTTCGTCTTCTCTTCGTTAAATATCTTCATCGCAATGGGCTGCAACAATCGTGCTTTATTGAACCGAATTGAGCCAGAAATTGTTGGGTGCACGTCAACTTGCGGTGCTAATAATTTGACTAGTTCTAGTACAGAAGGTAAAGAAAAGAGGTACTGTTCTGGTAACAATTGCTGCCAGACCAGAATTCCCTCGAATCTCCAGGTGTTCAGCGCGAGTTTGGGGACCACAGAGGACTCTAATGATCAAGGAAGAAATCAATGCAAGGTAGCTTTTATAGTAGACCGAGCATGGTCCCTGGACAACATAAAAAGTCCCGAGGCGGTGCAAGATATGCAGCATGTCCCAGTAATCCTGGATTGGTTTATGTATAGTGATGACATCCGTGTGGAGAATTCTGAGGCAAAGAATTGCAGCCCCCCTGTGCAATTAGTTTCTGGTAGGTGGGGTTTGAGTACATTAACATTGTATTCCAATTCAACTACTTGTAGTTGCAACCTGGGCTATGATGGCAATCCGTATCTTCCTGATGGATGCACTGGTATGATTCGAACACGCTTAATGTGATTTAATCTTTTTTTAAAAAAAAAATAATGTAGTACTGAAGCTTAAACAGCAGTCAGAAGCTCGAATTAATAGAATAGAGTTGAAGCATAAATTCACCATGCAATATCATTCTACTTTTGGATGGCTCCAATCACATGAACATATATACTCACTCATTGGATTTCCTGAATTAATCAGATATCGATGAGTGCAAAAATCCCAATGGAAATTGGTGTTCGGGGATGACAAAATGTGTGAATGTCCCGGGTGGGTACAAGTGCGATCTCGACAAAGCTAAGATCACTTTCTTGAGTAAGTTCCTGTCTCTTAATTCTTTTTTCCTTCGTAATTTATAGGAACCTGAAACATTGGTTTAGAGGATAAATTGTGTTTGGGAAACAGTAGAAATTATATATTTTCCCTTGTCTGAGAGAATGGAATGGGAGCTACGAGAAAATTAATTCACGTCCATGACTGCCTTTTTTATCTCCCCAAAATGGATAGAATGAGGCAATGACGATACAGTACTTTCTTAATTATTAATTTACATCTTTACCCTTCTCTAAGTACCCTTGGTTCTCCTGTAAATCAAAGCATACGATATAATTTTGTTCTTTTTAATTTCACTCTCTTTTTCTTTTTTAATTAATTAAATATAGACAAGAACTGGATACTTAATGTACAATTATATATCTATAATTACGCTTTTCCACTTATATGAGAAAATTTTAAATTGTTTGCATGGTTTTTTTTTTTTGTGAATATACAATAACATATAAGAATATAAGAATTAAAAAAAAAGTATATAAAAAAATACACGGCATAAGGTTACCTCAACCCAAAAAAGATTTAATTAACCACCTTGTTGACATAGACATAGAATGTTGTTCAATAATAATAGGTATGTATACACAGGCGGAGCCAAGAATTTTTCCTACCTTAAGCTATTAAATAAATATATAAATTTTTTTAAGATTAATTATTAACTTATGTATATGAATTTTTGAAGTTAACAGTAAAGTTTTAATTCAAATATACTATACCCAAAATATTAAAAAATAAATTTGAATAAAAATAAACTCATTATTGAAGTTACATCCTTCGATGTTTTGTGAAATATAATTAATCTATAATCGAATCTAAATCGATATATTGAACAACCCCTCAACCGGGATAAAATAACAATCTCATGTGAATTGGAAAACAAAGTAATTAATTTTTTTTTCCTCTCTCAATTCCTCCTTCCTTCACTTAATTCTTCATTGGATTAATGTTTTATAAGTTGGATTTTGTAAGTTTATAAGGTTATTCTCTCACTTTTCTTTTCTTTTTCCTTGGATTTTTTTTTTATATTTTTCCCTTACTTATCTCTCTTTCTCTCTCGCCTTTTCTTTTCTTTCTTTTTCTATTCTGCTTCTGCTCAATCGGCAACATATAAAAGGAAGGAAGAGCTGATTTGTTTTATTTTTTAATGGCAAATAATTATTTTACCCTTAATGAGTCGTTTTGCTTTTATTTGACAGTCTTTTTTTTTGTTAACACTATCAAACTCCGTTCATTCTAAAATTTTGACCACATTTTATTCAATATATTTAAGATCTCTTATAAAATTTCAGCTCAATCTAATGGCCGGATTGAAAATTACATCCAATAACGTAAAACTGGTCAAATTGTGATTTTTCATCAAATTTCTGAATTTCTCCAAAAATTCTGAAATTTTTACTTAAGCTAAAACATCATATTAGAAGGCTGCACATAAATTTTCAGAATTTTTTGATAATTCAATTGAAAATTACCAATTTTTTTATATAAAACTAGTCAAAAATATTGATAAAATCTTAACCTGGACTAAAGCCCATCCAATCCCTTAGCATACCTCCGCCCTTGTATGTATGTATCTAACCTTTTTTTTTTTTTTTCTCTTGCGAGCAATGGCAGTTCTAGGTGCGGCCACTGGATTGTTGTTGCTGCTTGTTGGTATTTGGCGGTTATATACACTTGTAAAAAAAAGGAAGAACATTGAAATGAAGAAGAAGTTCTTCAAACAAAATGGTGGTTTATTGCTGCAGCAACAATTATCCTCAAGTGATGGAAGCATTCAGAAAACAAAAATATTTACTTCCAAGGAGTTGGAAAAGGCAACTGATCGTTTTAATGATAATAGAATACTTGGTCAAGGTGGCCAAGGAACTGTTTATAAAGGAATGCTAGCAGATGGAATGATCGTTGCTGTTAAAAAATCCAAAATAGTGGATGAAGAAAAGTTGGAAGAATTTATCAATGAGGTCGTCATCCTTTCACAAGTCAATCATAGACATGTGGTCAAGTTGCTAGGTTGTTGTTTAGAGACGGAGGTTCCTCTACTAGTCTATGAATTCATTCCCAATGGAAATCTCTTTGAGTATATTCATAACCACAAGGAGGAGTTCGAGTTTTCATGGGAAATGCGACTAAGGATTTCTACTGAAGTTGCTAGGGCACTTTCTTATCTTCATTCTGCAGTATCCATTATGATTTATCACCGTGATATTAAGTCTACAAATATACTTTTAGATGAGAAGTTCCAAGCAAAAGTATCAGATTTCGGAACTTCAAGATCGATCGCCATTGATCAAACTCATCTAACCACTCATGTTCAAGGCACATTTGGATACTTTGACCCAGAGTACTTCCAGTCTAGCCACTTTACCGAAAAAAGTGACGTCTACAGTTTTGGTGTTGTTCTTGCAGAGCTCTTGAGTGGGCAAAAACCAATTTCTTATGAAAGATCGGAAGAGAGGAGAGGTTTAGCCACTCATTTTATTCTTTTGATGGAAGAGAACAAGATAATTGATATTCTTGATGAACGACTTATGAGGCAGGACCGTGAAGAAGAAGTTATCGCAGTCGCTAATCTTGCAAGAAGATGCTTGAACTTGAATGGAAGGAAACGGCCAACAATGAGAGAAGTCGCGATAGAATTGGAGCAGATTCGGCTGTCAAAAGGAGCTCTTCATGCACCACAAAGTAGGAAAGAACTTGAAAACATCAGGGATGAAGTTCCCAACGTATGGGAAATTGCTGGGCCTCCTACTTCAGTAACAATTGGCGATTTTAGAAATGGCACAGCTCCATCTTTGGATGTCCAAACATTGATTTCTCACGAAACATGGTGATTAAGTACATCCATGACATTTATGTTCATTTGATTTGCATGAGTTTTAGACAATTTTAAGATTTTTTCATTGTATTTCCCTTCATCAGACGTTCCGAAACTAATAAAATAACATGTATAATAATTAGTATTTTGTGCCTTTAGGTAGTACTATTTATGATCTCTCCTGTTATTTTATCACTCCTTTGACTTGCTCTATCTCACCCCACTCCCAGCAAAAGTTACTCTACCATATTTGTTTTCTGAAAAGTGGTTTCCGGAAAATTACTTTCCAAACTTTCCTGTATTTGTTTGCTGTTAGGAAAGTTGGTCAACGGAAAACACTTTCCAGTCAAAGAAAAATTTGACTTGATTTCCAAGAAAGTGTTTTCCTGAAAAATTTAGGCGGAAAACACTTTCCAGAAGTTGTGAAAAATTTAGAAATGTCATATTATTTGCTGATTATATCAAATTTGGTCCTCAAACTTTTGATTGCTATATATATTTTGTTTTGAATATTTATTTTTCAATTTTATCTCTTAAAATTTAATTTTTATATCAACTTTGGTCCTCATTTTTATAATTGTTATTTGCTTTTGCCTTATTATTTTTTTATTGAAATTTTTTATCTATCAAGTTTGATCCTCATTCTTTTGATTGTTACTTATTTTATTTGAAATAATTTATGAAATGTTAATTATTATTATTTTAATTTCTTCATCTTTTATTTTTTTTATTTTTTAGATTTGATCTCTATTATTTTGATTATTATTTATTTTATTTGAGATAATTTATGATTTTTTTTAATTTCATTCTCATTCAACTTTTTAATTTATAAGATTTGTTCCTTATTATTTTAATAAACTTGAGAAAAATAAAACATTAATAAGTTATTTTTCAGCTTATTTTCCATGACATAACCAAACACTGGAAAGTGTTTTCCAACTTATTTTTCATTACACTACCAAACATCAGAAAATTATTCACTTTCCCGGAATTCACTTTCCAAAAGAAAACTACTTTCCAGCAAACAAATAGAGCCTAAATCCGAAAGTTGAAAGATTATATTTTAGTTTCAATAATAGTTATTAAATTTGATCTAATTTGGCTCAGCTTTTAATTTAAATAAAAAAATTAATCATATCAAATTTAATATCATTTATAAAAAAATAATTCATCCAATAATCCAATAGCATGCACCCTTTTTTAAATTAAATGGTTTTTTTAGTCCCTCTTCTTCTTTTTTTATCACACCCTTATACACCCAAATTAATGACCAATTATATCACATTTATTAAGGAAGGCAAGATTCAAAAATAGAAAAATAAAATAAAAGGAGATGGTTTTGCTAGAATTGCGGCTATACATATACTTTAGTTCCCCAACTTTTTAAATTATAAGCTTTTAATTCTTAACAGTTTATGAAATTTAATTTCAGTCCTAAATTTTATTTTTAAAAATTTATTGGTGCCTAGCTTGAAAGTGTGGCTAGATTCTTTTGGTAGAGAAATAAAATCTTGATTGAGATTGATTCAAGAAAAACATGAAACATGTCTCTTTTATCCCAACTATGTCCATCTTTTTTTATCTTGAGATAGTATCAAATGCTATAAGAGAAGAGATGCTGGTTCAATTCCAAACTGGAACACCATTCGGTTGTTGGATCATAAACCTAAAACTTTCATGAAGAGTCCAAAACTTTCATGTAGAGCTCGGATTTAGGTCTACTTTATATGGCTGGAAAGCTAAGACATAGACCTAAAACTTTCATGAAGAGTCCAAGACTCAATTCTGTCGTTTTCAAGTTTAAATCTTAGCAACATCAGAGAAGTCGGAATCTGTCCTGCAGCTCAAACACTGTTCGGTTTTCAGCTCATATCTTGAGTTCTAGAAGTCCAAATGAGCTCTGGTTTTTTTGTTGGAAAGCTAGGACAATTTCCCACAGCTTTCATGGAACAAAGGGCTCAAATTCTAATGTTAGCAATGATGTTTTAGCCAGCCAATAATATCAATAATCAGCCAACAATATCAATAACAAAGCAGCCAACAATGTCAAAAACCTGCCACCAAATCAATGGTTGGCCAGCAACTATCTTCTTAGTCAACCAATCAATAGTTCTAAATCTTAGCCTATAAAAGGAGGCATTTGCCATGTATTTAATCATATTATTTTTCAGATCAAAATCACGTTCTTGCTTTCTCTCTTTATATCTTTGTAATGTTCAAGTTTTCTTTCATGTTATATTAATCTCTTGTTTATGTTTTTTCATTTCCTTTCATATACTTAGTTAACTTATATCATAATCATGTTCTTATCTTGTTTATTTATGTTTTTCTTCTTCATTATGTTTAGCTAAGTTAATTATGTCAAGGTGAAAAGGTTTCACTAATGGTGTTAAGATAGGTATAATATAAACTCAACATGGACTTCAATGTTTATATCCAAGAAAAATTGTTATTAGCATGTCTTATCTTTTTATCTTACTAATTCTTAATACCTTGCTTGTTAAATGGTTAATCTAGATTTGTGTTGTATAACACTTGGTACATCAAATGTTTGATCCTTCATAGTTTTCGGCCGACATCGTTGTTATGATAGGACTTGATTTGTTGTTAATATAAGCTAGCAATATAAATGCCTAATGATATTTATAAGTATGGTGTTACTTAGACAAGATGATTAATATGATCATGTTAATAATTTATAATGAGCTAATAATGATAAATCATCCGATTGGAACCTTCTTTGTGTATGGTTTCCAGTTGAGTAATAAAAAGAGTTTATATTATATTTATTTGAAATACCATTAGTGGATCCTCTAACCTTGACATCTGTTTTATTATTGTTTAATCCTTACATCAGTATTACATCTCAGTATTCTCTTCAACATCAATATCATTTTATTATTTGTAATTCATACAATTCACCTCTTTGTGGTTCGACCCCGGTTTTACCAGGTTATTTATTACTTCGACACTCCTGCACTTGGGATAAGACATTAACTCTTTGATCGTGTCACTAAATCAACATTTGGCAAGATATTTCCCACTAAGCTTTTATGCAATCATTCCTTATCCTCTTCTTTGGAGTTATACTGTATCATTCTCCTCTCCTTCATGACCATTTGTTGTGGTTTGGATGTGAGTACCTCAGCAAAGGATCTGTTATCTCTAAACATAAGTTGGGGTTTATGAGGTGATGCAATTTTGGGTAGGGGTTTTGATGTTGGCAGGGAGGTTTAAAAGATTGGCATTTAGCTGGGTTCACTCTCAACTTATAGGAATCGAACCAAACGTTACTGGCTTGGTCACAAAGATCAGACACGGGCAAGGGTGATAGTATTTCCACAAAACCAAAGCGTCGTCCAAGAACTGTTTTTCGTTTGGACAGAAACAATTTGATAACCCGGCCAAACTTACCGAAAGTCTTTTTCAGGTCTTGATATTCCACCCATGAAGGAAATCTCTCAAAAAACAACTTAAGATGGTCTGGACTAGTAGGGGCATTGGCATAAGATGCCGGGCTAAAAGTTTTTGTGGAGGGTTCAGATGGTAAGACAGGGGAAGCGGCCTGGTGTGAAGTAAAGGTGATAGGGTAATATGTTGAATTTGAGTAAGGAGATGTTGTTGTGGGTGGTTGAGGTAGGATTTGAAGATGTTGGTAAGGGGTTTTGTGAAGGTTTAGGGTTGATGATGCAATGACAGGCATGGGAGGGTGGTTTTTGGTGAAGGGTGCAGAGGATGCAGAGGGTGTCATTTTTGGTACTTGAATCAGAGACCTTTCACGGAGAGTTTCCAAGCACATGCTTTTCCTTGACTCTATGATCTGCAATATTGATACAGTTAATTGCAGGAGAATATTTAAAGAATTTTCCCATGTCAAAATAGATTAATTTATTGATGGAATGATTTCAGTGAATAATTATTAACTAATAAGGTTATTGCCATGCATATCACATAGTCAAACCGGATATTTGTCTCTTCAGTACTGACAAATTCAGCGCAAAAGTTATCACTGCTAGAAGCTGCTTGGAAAGTTATTTATTTATTATAATTCGATGCTTTCTTTCTTTGCTAATCTATTTTCAAATGGACAAATTTGTTTTTGAAATGGTTAATATCAAATTAAAAATGGAATTCACTCACATTTTGAATTAATATTTTGTTTGATAATGATCTCTATTTTAACATGAAATATTTATATAACTTAAATCAATTAAAATCTTCCTTACGACTGAAGGAATATTATTTTAAAATTATTAAATGTGTTTTGGATACAAATATATTTCTTAATATTGTTTTCTAAAAAAGTAAGTTTTTCTCAAATTTCTCAAATTTCTCAAACTGTTGAATATTTGTGTAATCTTAAAATATTTGAGGAGTTTGGTTATAATTTATTATTAATCTTCTTACTCGAGGGTGGTTTAGTGTCGACTCTTAAGATAACAGTCAAATTGTCTAAAGTTATTAAAGATTTCATAGTTGAATAATTAGGAGCTTGGATCTATGTTATTAGACATTTTTAATTCTTTTCGACGTGATCCTCGGATTGAGTTTTTGAAGTTTACTTGTGCTTCAGAGAAACTTCTCCGATCGATGTTTCTTGTTTTTGATGATGTAAATCCCCTCATTCGACTATTCAATGATCACAAGAGAGATAATATTTCTTGTCTGACCTTTTTTCCTCTCTTAAATATTCAATTAATTTGCTGTGTATTAGTTATTCAACTAATGAGGAAAAATGATTAAAGAACCAATTCAAT
>Ga0325402_1005498_pt1 | contig 11873 bp, 5 predicted proteins | sample PopdelMetagenome_22_FD_207212 | JGI IMG/M metagenome (GOLD analysis project Ga0325402, IMG submission 207212) | Populus deltoides microbial communities from Bellville, Georgia, United States - Xylem-PdKOR-R3 | ecosystem: Host-associated > Plants > Phyllosphere > Stem > Wood/Secondary xylem...
GCTTAAAGCCTTAAACTACAGCGATCCCCGCAAGACCAGCGCAGAGGGCTTTATATAGAAAACTGAAACACTCCATCAGAAATATAAAAGGTCAACAGACACCCACTAATAGGACTCCTTTTCTCCTCTGATCATTTCCAGAAACTCATTCCTCTTATACAAAAGCAGATTTCTGATCACATCTGTTTCCCGCTTCCCGCCCCAAATAAAGAGGGAAGGAATGATAAATACAGATAATCGTGTAATATCACTAGTCCACATCTACATTTATGAGAATTTCTACCAGCATACAAAAGTATTGCACCAGTGCTCCATACAGATTTCTTTGAACTAGTGCTTCATCTCAAGGACTATCCTGTTAACAGCATTTCTTGGTCGTGTATTTCACCCTCACGCCACCGCAGATTAAATCGAAGCACTGCAGTTCAGATTGGCACTAAATGTAATTCTGGGGCCAGCATCAGTGACCAGTTCAATGTTACATCTATTAGTATGTACACATAGATATTAAATAAGTATGGAAACAACATGGTTACAAGATTTTATCACTGTCGCAGAGGTACATGGCCATCCCTGGAAGCCATCTTAAATCACTGGCGTATGACAGGAACAAGGCTCTCAAAATCAATAGAGCAATGCACTTGAATATGTATTCTCAACTTCGCTTTCAATTGCTGATCCACCTTCGTTTTCGAGGAGGCCGCTCTGGTTTAATCTCTGAATCTGCAGGAGTCTCAGGTTTGACAGAAGGCACGGCCTCGCTCTCCATCTTTTTTACTGAGAAGGCATCTTTCTCACTTGGCATTGGAAGCTTGAACCTCTCACTCCGCTTCTTCAACTTCTCAACCGTGTCCAAGTGCCGGTCCTCCGATGGCTTTGTATCAGTATCCTTATTCTCTGCATCAGCAACATCTTTCTCTTCACCTGTGCAATGCTTCTCAACAGTCTCAATTTTTGCCTGCTTCTCAACAGTCTCAACTTTCTTAGGGAGTTCATCAGAAAGTTTACTGCCTTGTAAAGATCCACCATTGCTATTCCTATCAGTCTCTTTAAACTTTAAGGAAGCTGATGCCTTGCTGATATTGTAATCCCTCTCTTTATGGCTTGTCCAACGCTCCAATTTTGAGCGTCCTTTCCTGGAATCTTGTTGTTCATCATCCGAGGAAGCATTTTTCTTGAGTCTTTTGGAAGAGTTCAATTGCATCAAGATCTCAGCCTCTCTGCTTCCTGGCTCACGAGAGCGTTTTAAAACCTAGAAAAAGTAAAAGATGAACAGCACCAGCTCAGTTCAAGGCACTTTCTAAATTAATCAGCAAGTGGTCAACTAGTTGACAACCAAATGAGTTGCCAAGGGAAAGAGTACATGTATAAAAACTTGATTTTCAAATTAATGACCACACCCAATCTAAGCTCTCGATGTGAACTTCAAGAAATCTTAACAGTAAAAAAGTTTCCATAAAGAAAATCAAATCTGAATGTAGCCCACCATTGTGAACTAATTTCAAGAAATCTTAACAATCAAAATGGCTGGGCATTCCTAAGCATAACCCTAGGAATTTGCAGCACTGCCTGCCCAAGTACCTAGATCTCCACTGTACCTGTCATTGGTGGTATTAGATAGTGAAAGTGAGAGACTATATAACACATATCTTAAAGTGAGTTCTGCATCATGTTGAATATCAGTTCGGATTTTATCAGACTTGCTTAAAGTGAGATGACCTCACAAGGCTTTTATCTCCTTGAGCGGGTATGATGCACTTCAGTAACAGGAAGACTATACCTTTTTTTTTTTGCATGGTTCTGTGGCATGCAGGGTGGAGTCATTCGGATCCACCTGAAGGGTTTAGGAAATGAAAGGATGAGAAAATGTTGTGGATGTGCGGTATCTATGGGGTAGTTTGGCAGTTGGAGATAAAGCAGATTAGAGAATTGGTAGCTATTCAGCAGCTGTTGTGCATTTTTAATTTCAGGGCTTTTCTGTTTGGATATCTCCCAGTTGCTTTCTGCTAGCTTAGTTTTGTCATTAGGAGGATGCATCCTTGTATTTATGTTCTGTTTTACCTTCCACTGATACAGTTTTCTTCTATCAAAGACAGTTTTATATGTTACTTCATTTATCAATTATCTGCCCTGCGGAGGGTATTCCTTAAGTTCTATTTTCTAGAGCTAAGCATGGGACTTACCGTTTCATCATTGTGACCATTCAGGTTGTCTTGGTTTCTTTTGGAAGGGCCCCAGGTGCCATGATCTCCACCATCAGATTCTTTATTCTTCCTTGGGTTTTCTTTATGCTTCTTATCATGCACCCTTTGGCTAACAGAAGTATCTACAGTGCGATCAACACGAGAGCTTGACCTTTCCTGCCGGGATCTTCTCTCTTCATTACTAAACTGATTTCCTCGTGCATAAACATCATCACGTCCCCTATGATGTGAAAGACTTTCATCCTCCATCCGGTCCCTTCTTTTCTGGTGTTCACTGATTCGAACTGTATCTTTAAGTTGGTACTCTTTATCAGAAACTTTATATTCATCTTTCCCCCAAGTATGGCCAGCCCATGCTTTGTCATCCACAACACGCCCACTCCTTGCAGATGCTCGTCCTTCTTCTCTCTCTCGTTTTGGTAAAATTTCTTCACTGGATTGTTTTACCCTATATAACTCCTCCCTCTCCCTCTCCCTCTCCCTCTCCCTCTCCCTCTGCCTCTCACCCCTCTCTCTTTGGAGCCAGACCTCGTCTTTATGCTTAACAGAGTGATAACCATCAAGATTGTCTCTAATCCTTTGCTGATCATCTCTTTCGTGCCTTCGGCGACTGGTATTTTCTCTGTGGCCATGCAGTATCTCCTCCTTATCAGCATATTCTCTTTTCACATATTCTTCATCTTTCCTCCTTTTGCTATGGTAGTCATCTACCATTTCAAACCTACTCTTCAAATTGTCATCTCTTTCCCTGTGCCGTGAACTGCCATCCTTATCATGATGGATCCTGTAGCTGCCATTCTCTAACTGTTTCCTTGAATGAAGATGTTCATCTTTGTCACTCCTCTCAGTCTCCCGAATCTTACCCCGGTGCCTTGATCCCATTTCATCTCCGTGTTCCCTCTTCCTGTCTTCAGTTCTATGTTTTCTGCTATGCGGATCTTCATCTCTTTGTTGCCAAGAGATATCTGGATTTTCACGCTCCTTTCGTTTATCATAGCTCTCATGCTTCATATGCAAATGATGGGGCAAGCTAGGATCCAGGTCTCTATGAGGATAAGAATCCTCCCTTCCTCTTATCACACCACGATTTCTTTCCATCTCTCTTCTCACATCACGATCCTTTCTTTGAAAATTCTGTTCATTTTCATCAAGGTGCCGTCTGATGCTCCCTGAGCGTGTAGAACGTCTATCTTGAATAACTTCCTCCTCAACACCATCTTGCCATTTCTGATAATCTTTGCTACTGCCTGATCTTGCTTTGCTATTTTCACTGCTTCTTGCAGCCTTTGAGTCTTCCTCATCATCAAGCTGTTGCAATGCAGGCTGTTCGCCATGAGAACTTACCTTTTGTTTCCTTGTAGAATGGTGCACATTTCCATCCTTATCATTAGTGGTTTCTTCATTCTCAGTCATTTCATCCCTTCCCAATCTAGAGCTTCCCTCAGCTTGCAAAGGCTCAACATCATCTTTTTCCTCGGAACTCAACTCTCTTGCATCTCGAACTGTGATAGGAGATGATATCCGTGGACTGAGTTTATCGTCCACACTTTCAGTTGATTCTTCCTCCACATCATCAAGAAATTTCTTGTCTCGTGAGTTTTGACTAGGAGTTAAATGAGGAGAACTATCACATGATCTTCCCTGCATCCGCCTGTGAAGAAGAGGAAAGAGTTACAATTTTTTCTGTAGTTCAGGTGCAGTTTTAACAAGTGAAGACTAAATCAACATCAAAACTAAAAGAAACTACAACTAATGAATTCTTGATCCATCAAGCATTCACTATGGCAACAGCCTATGGCCTGCTAAACACAAGATTTACAGCTTAAAATAAATTCTCTAATAAACAAAAAAAACTATCTCATCACAATTTATAACTGAATAGGTTAAAGATGAAAATATCCATGGGTCCATTAAGTACTCCAAATTCAGGGGCAGACAAATGTGAGTTTTCAGATTGACAAGTAAAACACTATAACCACCAGTATCACACAAGAGTGTAATTATGACTGAACATAGAAATGGGCATACCTATAGTTTCTCTCCTAAGAAATCATTAACTCAGTTTACAGTTATCCACAACTCAGTCTGCATTTAATCTATAATTCACTATTTTCATGATCTTTTAGAATCCTCCGACCATGCTTCAGTGAAGCATATGAAAGGTGGCCAAATTTCACTCTTGTGAAAATTGATACACACATAAGAACCTCTGGATGGGGGGGTTGTGCATCCCTACCCACTATTTATGGCATCCTAAGTATATTCTCTAGAATCTCCTCCTGTAAGGTGCTCATCAAGATTATCATCTCTTTCAGATGCTTTCAAATGTCAAATGCCTATTACTTGATATCTGAAATACAAAAAGATTCATAAAAAGAGAGAAAATAAGCAGATGCTGGCATATTAACTCTATCCAAATTGAATACAGCGGCACAGGAAGTATCAAGAGTATTTGGTTTAGTTAAAGGCATTTCTATAAGAATTCTCTCATTATGTTTTGAACACTTATTCTTCTTCTCTAAATGTTGCCACTACCATAATTATTCTACAGCCCCCAAAGTATCCTCCAGTAGCCACTATTAACCATTATGTCAGCACAGCCCTAATTTTCACTTTTTTACCCCAACTGTTTCTCAACTCAATACCCATTAAACCACTCAAAAGAAAACCTAAATCTTCAACATTTAACCACCATACTCATTCTTCTCCATTTTATTTTTTTTTCAATTTGTCAACATTTTGTCACCAAACTTCATTGTTGTCCAACCACTTGCAAAACCTTAAAACAATTTATACATTCCGCATCAATCCGAAACCCTAAATTTCCCAATTTAACAACCCTAGCCCATCACAGAACAAACAAATGCATATTCCTTGAACCTGTCCTGCATTGCCATAATAGCGTAATTGACTATGGTAAGCCTTATTTCATACCTTTCCTCATGAGGGGTGCCAGAGTCCCTACCAGGGTAGGAAGGAGGGTGACCCCTAGAACCAGTCTGGTGGTATGGAGCTGGTGCTTTGGGATGGAAGGGCAAAACATCTCCCTCAGACATGTTGTGGGCAGAATTCATGTAAGGTGTTCTCCTCCCACCCTTTCGACCATTGTAGGCCTGTGGAAAACCACCAGCATATTCATTTTCTGTCTGTTCCATGTCATCTTCAGATGCATCGCTCACTTTAAAGTCATCTTTTTGAGGATCATTGTGTGCTCCATCCTGGACACCATCTCTTGGGGGGGAATCATCTAGAGAGCCCTGGCAGACAATCTATTCATCAAAGAAACTTTTAGTTAATCTACACTGCATATGTACTGCGCAGATATCGATCAAATGAATATGGCTATATCAGTGCAATTAAAGACAAATGTTTATTTACCTCTATGATGGCATCAGAATCACGAAGTCGGGGAGCTCGACCTTCAATGGAGGGGATGCGTTCACCATAACCAGTTTCAACTTGTATTGCTCTTCCAGTTGGCTAAAAAGCAAATAAAGTAAACCATTGAGTCCTCAAAGCAACACAGAACCAATGATAAATGTGGAGAATCTGACATCTTTAAAACATTTTTATAGAAAACCGCGTTTTTTTGGTTCATTGGGAGGCCAATGGGCCTTGGACTACACAATAAGAGTAGCCCTCCTCCGATCCCTAAATCCACACTCCAAGCCATCACTCCCAAGGTTTGAATCTAAGACCTCCTAGTGAAAATCCTAAAGTCTTAACAGACAGAGTGTCCCACTAGGAAAAATAGAAAACCATGTTTGAATGATTTGGACAATAAGGAAGAGCCATTCCTGGCTATGCAACAAGAACGGATATGTTTAAGTTGCAGGCAGTAGATGAATTATACAAGAGAGCCTTCTCAAAAAACATGGATTTTTGTCTCTGATTATGAAAAAATAATGGTCAAATTTTAGGCTAAATATGTAGAAGAGAATGGAAGTCAAAGCATACTATTTGTGGCCGCATACGAGCAGATCCTTTAGCCAAATCACTCTGTCCAATGTCTGACTTTCCAGCTTTTGAATTGTCAGCTGGAGCATGGAAACCTGTTGCCGCTGCTAGTTCTGGTGGCAAATCAGGATCGTATTCCTAAAGTGAATTCAATAGAAAATCAGAAACTTTCCTCTTCACCAAGTAAAAACTGAAATATACGATTTATTTTACTGTATGAATATCCATAAACCATAGCATGCATGATGCCTAAGCATACAATTACCTGCTCTGCCCGCCCACTTTCATAAACACGAATTTTGCTTTGCATTGTAGTCTCCAGTCGATATTGTTCCTGCACAATTGAAATGATCCTCTTACATATTCATATATCTAATAGATAATACAATTTAAAATACAATATTCACCAGCTGTTTGCAATAATCTTTCCAGCTCTCCTCATTCAAACCAAAGTTGAAGTAGTCCGATATGTCCACGCCAGGATATTTCCATGGCTTTTCCTCAAAGCCATCAATGTCAAAATCAAATATGGACCTGAAAATAATATTGATTGACCAAAGTACAGATTTAAAATTAATATGTTTCACAGATAATGGTATTCCACACAACACATAAATGTAGGAAAAGGGCTCATTTATGCAACCTTAATGGAGCCATACTAAAAAAAAATATTGCTTTTATTCATATAATTTTTAGGAAGGGCAACGTCAACGGCCTTTTAGGCTATGGAAACAGCACCTGCTTTTTGTACCATCTAAACAGGTTCTGTGTCTCCTGCAAGGTGGTGGATCTCAAGTTCAATTTCCACCATATTTGAGAAATATCGTCAGGATCATAGTTGATCCAGAAGAGAGCATGCAGGAAAAACTACAGGCTGTTTTGAAATGGAGAAGCCCCCCTTGATGGCTGATCCCATCCGCCACCCATGACAGGTCTCATATGAGAACCCTAAATCTATCTCATACTTTCATTTAATTCAGGAATGCCTTGGAGCTTGCTGCACCTCACCTTATTTAATGAACTTAAGGAAATGGAAAAGATTCTAAAATCAAATCATCTAAAGTACTCTTTTACAAAGGCTTTAAGAACACATACATCTAATCCAAACCCAAGGTAGAATCTATAGCATGAGGATGATTCAAGAAAATCAATGATGGTGTAACCCTAAATATTACCAAACATGGAATCATGTAAAGATGGAAGGCTTTGATCTATTGTTGATGAACTTGTCATTTATTACTCTTGTAACATGAGATTTTGAGCCTCTCTAGCAAATAGCAAGTCAGCCAGAGCACCCAATGAAACATAGTAACAGACAATGAAGCAACAGCACATATATATGCTTCTCCTACTATAATGATTAGAGAGAAAAGAGAGTTTCTAAACACACACACACACACACACAAACACAGAGAGAGAGAGGGAGGGAGGGAGGGAGGGAGGGAGAGAAGATGAAAGAATTGATACCCCCCAAAAAGTTAAGAGCAAGAAAGTTTCTTGGCTCAGCGCTTTTCTTGTGGCCATGGGTCCATAGCATTGCATGTGTTATCCACATATGCAGGTAAGAGAGAGAGAGATGCAGACAACAAAGATGAAAGAAAAGCATGAAACCCTAAGAATATACAGCTGAGATCTTGAACACCCACAACCAGCATAGTTTAGAAATTAAATTTCAACTCAACGGTGAGACAGTGAGCATCATATTCAAAATTTCAAATATATTTGATTAAGTCATATTCAGATGCTTGGAGCCTCAAACACACACGCACGCACATAGTGTCAACAACTTTTATAGAATGTCACATGGACCATTGACCAAAAAAACTAGCTGTGACATTGTAAAAATCCAGCTAATGATGTAAATAATTTACAAACAACTTAAATGCAAGATAATTAATAAAAACAAAATAATGTAATGAAACTCAGTGAGAGAAAAAACCAGTTGATGAATTTAAGTGAAAATTACTTGTGGGAAGGAAGCGTGAATTCCATTCCACTGCCAAAACCCCTCCCTGCACCCCAAGCAGATCCTCCAAATCCTGGATGAAAGTTCTTTTGAGGGACACCTTTTATTCCTACTGGTCGCCAGTCACCTCTACCTCGACCAGCTATAGCACCCATGTTCATAGGAGGACGGACTTGACCTGGAGTTCCTCCGGGACCAACACTAGTAGCTGCAGGCATCGGTGCTGCACCAGGTCTTACATACTGCATTCCAACAAAAAATAAGCCATAATGTTGACAGGGAAATGAAATGAAAATAAGAGGCAAGCCCATCAAATTAAAAAGTAAAAACAAATGAAAAGCCATTGGCACCAAATTAAAAACAAAAGTAAGCCAGTGGCACCGAACAATTGCAGGTGAAGAGAACTCTACATACACAATTAACTTGCAACAATGATTCTTATTTGCACGGAGAAACTACAAGCTGGCATAAGTTAAGCATGGCTCATCAAAATTAAGCTTCCAATTTAGGAACATAAATCATATCAAAATTAAGGCTACTTTTCATCATGCTAGCAACAAACAACAGAATTGGCCCAAATCAAAACATGGGAAAAGGTCAACCTATTCAGCTTTAGAATATATGAAGTTCAAGCCCAAGATAGAATCTGCAACGACAGTAAGGACAGTTTGAAATTGCACAAAGAGACAGGCAAGATGGTGAAACTCAAGGTATGGAAAGGAACTTTACAGCTGGGCGTCAAGGAGGAAGTGAGCAATAAGAGCATAGACAGTAAGGACAGTTTCAAAAAGACCAGGCGAGAAACCACATATCAATTTGACCACTGGGGCTATTACAAGTTTTCAACCAAAAGAAAAATTATTATGAAGGTTCAATGGAAAGGCATCTCAAACATATGGATTCCAATTCCAAAAAGTAACATGTCAATGGAATTAACTAGTTGTAGATTTTGAGTTGGACAATTCAATGAATGAAGAGGAATAAATGAGTTTAGCTCAGTATAGTTCATGGCTATCTGAAGCAAATAATACCAGGAGAAAGATAAGCACATCCTATGTCATTGTAGGGTGCATCAAAAATACTACTTACTACCTCTAATATACCAGGGAAAATGTTCACTTAAATTTTTGTGGGGACTATCAAGACATAAATAATAGGCTGCAGACCATTTGTTTGCAAAATTACATGCACATCTTCTTGGCCATAAGAAAACGGAGCAAATTTTACCAAGCATCTCAAGCAATTATTTACCTTCTCGGCTGTTCCTACCACAGCATTACCCCTATTATACAAATGCAATAGGTCAACCCAGATAAAGATTACAACAACCATGAACTTAATTGACACCTTTGAGCATGGGGAGACATGCCTAGCTATAACAGCTCCCCATGCATCAACAACAAAGATATCTTGATCGTCATTTTCATCCTCACAATATCCACCTATTTAAACTGATGATTGCAAAGGCCAAAGATTGTTATTGTGACCCACAGAGAAAAAATGCTGACTGCAGGGCATTCTGACATGGTGGAGCAAAGGAGCCCTTCATAATCAAAGGCTAAACTTGAGCAGGGGAGGTAAAATGACAATCATGAAATCTAAGAGGAACCAATGCCAAAGTTTGTTGGCATGCCAAAAAATTCCGCAGGATGTAATCTTGGTGCTAGCATCGTTGTCCATTGCATCTGTTCCCGAGCAATAATGTCATTGCAGGAGAATCCAAGGAAAAGTACTTACAATTAGAAATGCTTTTCAAATTTTCATATTTGCATAACAACTAGGAATCTATCCAAGTGGTTACTTTATGAAAATCTCACGGTTGTTTCACCCAAGAGAAACGTGTTTAGCAACTGACTAAAAAATTCTCCACAAATATATGCTTCCCAGACACCAAAGCTCGTTCGAGAAATATCAACAATTGAGGTGAATGAAATTTTGCAAACCAATTAATCCTCGGTGGCTTGCAGTATTTAGGAAATTTTGAACCTTGAAGCCAGATAATGTATCTAGAAGAAGCAATACGATGAAAAAAGCACATAAAATTCATGAGCATAATCAAGTAAATTTAAGAATTTTCATTCAACTTTTTCAAGTAATCATACATTTATAAGAAAAGGAACTATAAAACCCACTCATATCATATGTACAATAGTTACAAAAGCCCTGACTTGCTTTTCTTTCTTTCTTTCTTTCTTTTAAAGCTCAACATAGAACATCAACAACTACAACACTGACCTTAAACTGAGAATGAAACGGATGGTGATGATAAACATGATTGCTATACCCAATCTTCGGTCCGACCACTGCATTTCCTTTCCCCACCGCTTCTCCTCCTTCTTTCCTCTCGCCTTCTGCCCCGCCTCCTGCAGCCGCAACCCCATCCTCACCGCCACCCCAATCCTGCTCCTCTATCGCTTGATTCGGTCCATCTCCATCAGCGACAATCACAAGCGGGTCTCCATCCTCGTCATCATCGTCATCATCACCGATCTCTCTATCAATTCCCATGGTCCCGCCAGGATGAGTGTTATCATTCAACACTATTTGCAAATCATCCTCGCTATCACTCTCCTCCTCGTCTTGCCAATCGCCACCGCCGCCACTGATCTCAGCAGAAGCTTCCATCTTTCTAGAATCATCTTCCATCAATCCAGGGATAATCGGGCCCGAATCTTCAAGAATCCCAGTATTAACCTCCTCGATATCAAAACTGACCTCTGTGTCCTCGCCAATGGATCCTTTAATAGGCGATTCTGCATCTCCCAAAACCCTAATTCGAGGAGCTGAATAAGAGGTAATTTGAATAGAGTTTTGATTGGATGGATCAGGAGGATTGCCGTGGAGGATCTCGTCATCGTCGTCTTTGACAGCGTCGTTGATATCGATCGGACGGTGGAGAGAAGAGGGTGCAGAGAGAGGTTGTGTTGGTTGCGGAGTAGAGGATGAGGATGAAGAGAATGGACGTAAGACGTCAGTGTAGAGATCTCCAAATTCGTCGTCGTCTTCCATCGTAGAGAGAGAGAGTGATAGAGAGAGCTCTTGGTTTTTCAGAGAGAAGTAAAGAGAAGAAAGCTAGCGAGACAAAGGGTTTTGAGGTTCAGGGGACGTGTTTGTTTCGTGTTTTATTTGTGAAGTAATGAGCATGGCGAGAGGCTCGGTTGGTTTGGGTCGTAGTTACGAGCCCCGGCAGCTTCATTTGGTTTGGGTCAGGCACTTAATGGATCAATTAGAGTTTTGATCAAGCCGAGTTATTGGAAAAATCTTTTTTTGTATTCAACATGATATCTTTGTTTAAAAGTTAAAGTTGAGTTGACTTGATAGAAGTCAACTCCAAACTAGATTTTAAATTAAATCAAATTAATCATTAATTTTTTTAAAAGTTAAAAATTGAGTTGTTCTAGGTTAACTCCTAGCCTACAACTCAAGTTTTAAATAATCAGCTGTTAATAACTATAGTTTAGATTTGGGTTTGTTTTTTGTTTTAATTTTAGATATTTACCTAACAATTGAATTAAATTGATAATTAAAAATCTTTATTTGGAATAATTTTAAAATATAAAATTCATTTGGATTGAGCTATTAAAAAGATACAATTTACTTAGTCTGCAATTGTTAAAAAAAAAATCAAGCTCACGTGAGAAAGGAAGGAATAAGAGAATTGATGAATCAGTATTTTTTATTTAATATTTTGTAGCTTGGAAGAGTCCAATGCAATGTAGATTTGGCAATAAACCAGATTCAATGCT
>Ga0325402_1005499_pt1 | contig 11873 bp, 3 predicted proteins | sample PopdelMetagenome_22_FD_207212 | JGI IMG/M metagenome (GOLD analysis project Ga0325402, IMG submission 207212) | Populus deltoides microbial communities from Bellville, Georgia, United States - Xylem-PdKOR-R3 | ecosystem: Host-associated > Plants > Phyllosphere > Stem > Wood/Secondary xylem...
ATCGCCAAATTTTAGCTCAATTTCAACTTAGAATTCAAGGATCACTTCAATTGATAAAATGGTTTACTTTAATGTTTAATTAACAAGATCTCCTAACATTATTGCCTTGTGATGTTTATTGACAATTAAACAATGATATAATAGAATATGTTGAAAACAATACCTTCTCTATATTGCCTAAAATTACAAATTAATGTACACAAACTACTAATCTATACATCCAATGAAGCATGGGAGTCTTGTAATATTCATTCCTCATCTACTGAAAAATCTTGGTTCGTCCAGCTTCTAGAGTGAGCTCACAACACTTAAATCTGAACTAGAATGCTCACTTGGAGAATGTATTTGTCCAAAACTGCACTGGAAAATATAGAATTTGAGATTAACCCTTGCTAAATTAATGAAAGACCTTTGAACATCACTTGAAGAATAGGAGATCCCAGATCAACCATCGACAAATTGATGAGAGATCTTTAGACATCACCTGAAGAATAGAGAATCTCATATCAAATCTCGATGAATTGATAAAAAACTTTTAGGCATCACCTGAAAAATATATTAGTCCGAGATTGCACTAGAGATTTATAGACAAGAAATTGTATCAAAGATACAATATTTTTATTTTAAGAATAAAATTACATTCTCTAAGAATTGTGTATTCTGAGGTGATTCTGCCAAATATAGGGAAGATTTCTCTAAACATGTTATGGAGTTGATAGGTGTTCGCCTTGGCTACTTATATGAAACAAGCAGCCTATGTTCTCCATTGGTATAAGTAGAACTGTAACCCATATCTGAGTTGAGTTACTTACTGTGTAATCTTTTAAATTGTGATACTACAAACTTAAGTCTTCTGCTCTGAAGGAAGATGACTCTACTTCTAAAATAGTTTTAAATGAGTGAATAGATGATAGAATGTTGACATTTAAGTGTGTCTGGTGCCCATGTCAGTAATTCCTCACCACAAAAGTCACCTAGACCAATACGGAAGGAATTGAAAAATCCAATGCGGCCACCATTAGTAGTGTAGGAATCAAGGGTGCCGTGAATTATGAATAGCATCTCATTGAAATGATCACGTCAGGTATAATATCTAGGTTTCATAATATGATTTATATTATTTTTTAATACATCATTTTAAAATATAAGCTTTTTGAGCTTGAAACTTACACAGATTCATACTATATTGTACTTAATTTTTATCAAATAAATAAGGATGTTGAGATACGAACTCGTGATCATTTGGTCATCAAGGCTCTGATACCATATCAAAAAATCATCTCAGCCCAATAGTTTAATTAAAACAAAGCATTGTGATGGTCCCTGCGGATGCTCACACAATGTGATTTCTGCCTAGTGCTTTGATATCATATCAAAGAACCATCTCAACCAAAAAGTTTAAGTTGTTAGGTGAGGTTCCAAAATATGATTTATATTATTCTCTAACACAATAAATGTGCCTTCCATGCACAAGACAAGTTTAAGCCTCTTATATATTACATCTAGCATCCTTTCATCAATTTGATCGAATAATGGAACCTGTGTATTTCATAAGCAAATGCATGTCAATCACAAACCACGAAATTACTCATCGTTAACACATTTTTGGGCACTTAAAATTCTACCTTGTATGGTAACCTTTTCTAAATAGCCTATATAGAATGATCAAATAAGAAAATAAACAGAAAAGGTAGCAAATTGGCCCCGACTACAACTAATTATCCTTAGACAAAATAATCATGATATCTTTAAACTTAGATTTCACTTATCCCCCTTGAATCACTGCATAAATAAGCATATAAAGACATTTCAGCTTTCTGCACTAGGTATAGCTGGAATTAAACTGCTTTTCATTATTGCAGTAATCAATTCTATTGTCTATTAAAATGTTGCAACATAATTTATTCTGTCCACCAATGCAATTACAAATTTTCAACCACATCATCCATGTCTAGTTCTAGAAACAGATTACAAAGCACCTATATTGAGTTGAAGCGTGGGTGTGCCTAAAAGAGTGGGACGTACTCTCCAAACTAAATCAAGGCAGAGATTATGTTCAATGTCTCTTCCCAAATCCATACGCATGCCTTTAAGGAGAGCTTCTTCACCAACACCTCTAGTAGCCACCCACTTGTACTAATTGTATTTCCAAACAAACTATATATATATATATATATGCAAAGAAAATAATAAATTTAAAATTTTTTAGGAGTCTTAAAGATTATGTTAGACAGATCTAAAATCGATTAGGGTTTATATGAATATTAGCAATTCTTTTTTACTTTAAATAATTACTTCAAGGTTAGGTTGCTGCAAATCATAAATCGTTTACACGAACAACTAGTGAGAAATTTCATAAATCCTTTTAGAAGAAATGGATTGTTATACATTTGAATACTAACTCTTTTCTATTGTGTTTTAGATGTCATTGCAACTAAATTAGTTATTATGTGTTGTTTGTTCAAAAACAAGAGGTATAATATTCTATTTATAGGAAAACATGAAAACCTTATATATGATAAAATATCAATTTGTCCCCTTAAATAATATCATATAAATTATTTCATAATAATTTTAGAAATTTGTTTCAATCAAGTCCGTATTTGATTTTTTCTAGGTCTAAAATTGTATTCTCATGTATTAATTACATTCTAGTTTTCAATTTCTAAAACTTATTTACAATCAAGTTACACTTTATTAATCAATCTATTTTAATTTCTAACCAATAGTTATTATGTGTGTGACCCATTAGATTCCCTAATAAGTTGACCCAAATATAAATTATAATCTTAAAAAAATAGGATTAAATAAATTAAATAATTTCATTTATTATCAATACAATAATTGATTGATTTATATTTGATGATCACATACAATATCTAGCAACCTATCATAATCTCCTAAATAGTAGGAAAATCATAAGTGGTTTGACTTAACATTTCGGTGATTAGTTTCTCAGTGTAATTATTATTCATTCATGAAGAATGTTCTGATTTAGACATTATAGCATGGAGTATGACTGTTTTGTTAAATTATTTTTGTTCTCAATATTAAAGTCATTGATTATTTGAATAAAATTTGAAACTCTTTTCAAATTTCATTTCAACTTGGTTTAGGATTTCACAATCAATTCTATTTGAGAAAAGATGAAATATTTTTTCTAATTCATCTAGGATGATGAATCATTTCTTGATTACTCAAATACCTTCATATATTTTATGTTATACCTAAATATTTGATTATTTGTTACCCTTGATTAGGGCGTGTAGTCAGAATCAAAGCATAACATTTATTACATAAGATAACTTGGTGATCTAAAGTTTAAGGATCATGTACACAACTATTACATGAGCTTTTACATAAACATATATGATCTCTTCATATAGAATTTTCATACGGGTCAATTCAGTGTACATGTCATTTAAAAAGCACATACAAATTAGTTTCAAGTACCCCTTATATCTCAACTTATGAGAGCATTAATCATATACTTATATAAAATAATGAACATAATATGCATTGATTTCAACAGCTCTAATTAATGTCCAGTCTTAATAGAATATTGACCAAGAACATTTAAGAACAATACTTTGATGAAATATAAATCTCATAATTATAATAATTTTATAATTTTATTTGCAAAGCATTTTTGTCTCAGATATTTTATCTGTACTTTAGATTTATTAGACAAATATTAGATTCATTAATAAAATATAAATGATTATTAAAAATAAAAAAACATTTTTATTAGTAATTAACTTGTTTTACATTAATAAAATCAATGTTACATGTAATCAACCAATTAGCTACAGAGCATATTAAATTGTTGGCACCCACTACGCTACGATCAGATTAATTTTTTATGTAAAAAGAAACATTCAGGTGTAGCCAACGTTTTTCTTGCAGAAAAGAATTTAAATCAAGTGGGAGTTGAACTGATGTAACTGGGTCAACTCAGTGAATCCAAAGGCAACCTGAATTACTGGTAAGAATATAATTTGACTCAAAACTCAAGATGACATTATTTTTTAAAAAAAATATTGAGACAACAACATATTAAATTGACATGGATCAACTTGAGTTAACCTTCCAAATTCACGATGAGGTCATAAAACCATGATGATTTTATATAAAGAAAATCAAAATAAATTATAAAGTTCAATTCCAAATCAATGCAATGTTGAAAGATGAAGTTGAAAAGAAATTAAAAAAAATTTTAAAAAACAATCTAAATCAATACGGGTTAACCTAATAAACGGGGTTATGAATAACCTCTTCGAATAGAAAGGAAGGCCAATCCAGAAATTCTTCTGGGGGCACCTTAACGCAATCCTTTTACAATCTATAACAAAGTTCTCCTCTCCCTAAAACACGGGAGGAAGGCGCTACGAAAACGAATGAAAATTTGAATCACGTAAAAGACATCAGCTATTGATCTGACAATTGTGAGGACTGCTTCAAGGGGTACACACTCCATTCCAGACTCGAGGCTAGTCAAAGAATAGAGGATCAACAACAAAGAAACTAAGCATGCTACCAAAAAGATCTGGGTCCATCTCCGCACTGATGATCCTCGAGGATCCAATATCGTTTTGTTCACCTTCTCATAATCCTCGGAGGAAACTCTACACGGTTTTTTAGACTTGAATGATTACTGTCGGCTGTAAGCTTAATTCAACATCATCTGTAAACCTGAAACATTATTACATGCAAGTCTCAGATTTAGGAAGTGATCAACAATCCCACTTATTCAGTAAGCTAACTTGGACAACGAAATTAATCATGAACATGAAACTATATAGCTCCGACTAATGGATGAATGAGGGAGAAGAATTAGAAATCTAATGATAGATTATGATAAGAATTAAAGAAATAGAAGGGTGATTAAGGTATACCTACAGATCCTGAATTCCCAAAACCAATTTTGTTCCACCGAGGGTAAAGCTGTGGCCTAAATTAATGGATTTGATCTGCAATACAAGAAAGATAAAGGTGTGCTGCAAATATTCTATTTGTCGGCATATGCAGCACAGAATCAACAGAAACTGACAAGACATTAGTTTAAAGCCACAAGAGGAAAACAAAAAGTTAGCAGATCACCTATGGCCTCGATCTTCTTAAGCCATGTATCATGCGAACAAAAGACACGAAGATCTGTAGTAACTTGGACATCAAGCTGGCTAGAGAAGGACTATCCCACCTTTTCAGGAAAAATGCAAGTCAAACACGAGAACAAATTTCTTCTAAAACTACCTTAAATCTGCAAAAAGTTAAGACGCGGCACGTACCATTTAAAAGGATTTTCCTCAAATTCAATATATGTTGAATCAGAAACACTTGATAACCCTAAAGAACGTTTATTATATATGTATTGAATTATGACAAATTTGAATAGAGTCTAAGATTATGGCACGCAACCTAGCTTGTGCTCAAAAACCGGCAAACGCATCATCATCTATCATATAAATAATTGAAACCAGCCCAAGAAAGCACAATTTGTGATTTCTTGCCTAATAAACAAAGCCCAGATGAATGTATCTTGAGGGTATTTCTTCTACATTAAGCATAGATGCATAGATTCAACAAAAAAACGTTATCTTATCGGGCATTAAAATGACAGAAGATTCACAAAGCACTGTATTTTTTTCTGAAAACATAATTTATCTGCTTAGAAACTGGTAATCGTCACACAGAAAAAACAATATTATTAACACTCAACAAAGATAGAGGGAGAGCTCTTACATTACAAACTAGTCATTTCACTGACCCCAAATCCTTCTGCTATGCTTCATTTGCTAACTAATGGGGTCTGATGAACATTTTCCACTCTTCTAATTAATTCAATCTCCTCGTATGTCAACAATGGTGGCCATGGCTATATATGAGCATGTATAAAATAGTTTATATACATTGTAATATTGTTTTCAACAAAAAAAAAATCTGAGAATACAAAGCAAATGATAGGGAAGCTACTCAAGGAATTGAAAAACATATATGGTAGTGTTATAAAATGAATTTTTATGATTAAATTGTTGGAAATTAAAGAGTGGCAGAGGCAGTGGAGAGGGACGAAGAGACAAACACATGAAGAAGTAACACCATGTCCCTCAAAATAGGAAGTGGCTTCGGTATATTTTATGATGGTACAATTAATTTTTTCAAATATCATTTTTTTTTAGTTTTATGTTTATTTTCCTTTTTCTTTTTCTTTTTCCTTTCTTCTCCTCCTTCCTCTTTCTCTTCTCTGAGCTCTCCCTTCCTTCTCTTTCCACCTTGCGTCAGCCACCCTTCCTCTTTCTCTCTCCTTGGTCTCGCCCACGCCAGCTACGCCAGCTACCCTTCCCTTCCCTCTCCCTGAACGAAGAGATGTTTTTTCTCTGATTCTATTTGCTTTTCAAGGGTGTATTTGATCATGGTGTTGTTTAGAAATATATTAAAGTAATATTTTTTTTATTTTTAAAAAATTATTTTATATTTACACACCAAAATAATCTAAAAATATAAAAATAATTAATTTAAAACAAAACAAAATTAAATTTAACAAAACAGTAGTTGCACTACTACACCAAACGGTGTCTAGGCCTATCTCAAGATGGTAGGACAATTAGTCATTGATCTTTTTGTTTTCATATTGCCTTGCAATGACATCAGCAATGCCTTCATCTCAATTTTACTGCAGAAGATTCCTTTTGCTGTTAATGTATTTATTTTTGTTTAGATATTCTTAAAATTCATCTTGGATGGAAATTCTACTAGCATTTTAATGCTGGATCCATCATAAATAATAAAAAAGCAACCCAAACGATATTGCTAACACGAGAAAAAATGCAACAGTTACACCATAATTACACTTGGCATGGGGAGATGAGCAACCTTAAGATGCGACTAAAAGCAATAAATCCATCTATAAACAAGGAATATTATACAGGAATCCAACATCACTCTGCAGTCTGCTTTGTAGTGTAAGAAGCTAGCTAGAGAAATATACTGGTAGCTGCGAAAAGAAGGAAAAATGCAGAGACAGGTGAGCATTGATAAGGAAAATTGAAAGTTCTCACAAAATTGTATAAATTATTTGTTGTTTAAAGAGGGAAAGGAAGAGAGGGTAAAAACAGCTAAAAGGTGATCTGTATTATGCTAGCAAAATCACTACAAGGAGGTTCTTTCTAATCTTTTGAAGCTGAAGCAGCCTCTTTCAAACAGGAACTCATTATCTTTGCCAGCTTTGAGCAAGCATCCAAGCAAAGCTGCATTGCCTGTTTGTGAAAAGCAAAATCAGTCCAGCTAAACTTCACACACCTTAGATTGCTTACTGCTATGTATAGGGTATAATTTCTCCTGTAGTTTAACAAATGACGTTAGCAGTTTAGATGGCGCACCTCATTCAGATTTGCAGTTGACCATTCCCCTGTAATGGTAAGCTGCGTGACCTCATAATGAGAAGGCATGCAAGTGATCATCAGGCTTCCGTCTTGAAAACTTTCCTCTTCCAAAGTTGGATCAATGATGAGGTTTCTGCCAAGACAAGACTGCAAAACAAAGAAGCTAATTTACAAAACATGGAAGAAACAAATGTGAATTAAACAAATGAGATGAAGTCATTAAAGCAGCTGGGTTATATCTCGAATGAAGTATAGAACTGCACAACATTTTAAAGACATGAAAGCTTCTTGGGCCAATCATTACACTAACATGTTTCTACTGAATCACAATCAACTTACTTAGAAACGGCCTCCGAATGATTTCTACAGAGTCAGAGCAAAGCAATACCAGACAAAGGAAAAACAGTCCAGTAAGGCGACAAATATTAACGTGACCACCTAAATTCCCGGATCTCCATCTATATTCATAAAGAGCCATGTCATAGCACAATCACACCATCAAATGAGTAGTTATTTAGCATAGTGTAATAATTTAGATGTCTCAAATTTTCTTTCCCACTATCAAGTTCAATGGGACTAACTACAAGACGGCCTTTTAAGAGCTAACAAATTCTGTAGTGAACAAAGGAACAGGCCAGGATGATAATAGGTTCAGTCAATTTCTATTTCTAGTTCAAACTTTGGGAAAACTACCCATTACAAAGCATTTTGTCCCAGAGACTAAATTACACCAAACATCCGAATAAAATTTCTACTGTTAAGATATTAAAACACATCTTTCTTCTATCAATTATTAGCAATAAATAAATAAATGAAAATACTAATCAATGCTCCAATTTTCAAACTAGAAACATTTTCAAAACAAATAGAGATGGTAATAGGTTATTTAAAATTTATCAAATACTGAACACATGCTATATAGAAACTCAATCAGTAAATATTTTTGGTGAAGGAGAACGCATATATGCAAAATTAGGGGAGAAAAAGAAAGAAAGGAAGCAGGGAAGGATGGAAGAAAGAAAGAAACAAAAATAAATTACTTGAATGAAAGACCACATTTGAAAAAAGAACTCAACTCATAAAGGGTGGATCTAAGATTCCCGAACATTCTCATCCCTAAGTGACCAGCAAAAGAAGATGGCAGGTCAAAATATTGGCAATAGAATGATGATCGATAATTACATTGAGCATAACTCTTTGTAAGCTCTGAAACTTGCAGTTGTGTCCAATGATTAGAGTTGGTTTATACACATCAACAACAATCAAGCAGACTAATTAAAATTAAAATAAATACTAGAAGATATTTAACTAATTTGCATTGGATAATTGTGTAAATGCATAATGTATAAACTTCATGTCAGATAACAGCTAGAACAGTGTCAGGAAACCTCAAGTCTATACATGAAGCGTACCACAGAAACTCCAGCAACAAGGTCATACATCATAATCCCAGCATCTGCCAAGGCAAGGCTTGCACAAGATATTACAACAGGAAGATCACCTTCAAAAACATAATCTTGTTAATGAGTTTAAAGAAAATATTTCTTAATAGCCACTAAAATTTTATCGGCAAACCAGGCTGCAGAAACAAGAAAACTTAAGAGCATGAAAAAGCTTTACAGTTTTTTATTGTAAACAGAAAAACAATATTCCCGGTGCAAGTTTTGCTTAGTAGTCATAAAGATGGTTGTGCTATCCTGCAAACTAGACAAAACATTCTTTTCCAATAGACCGAGATTTAGAGGTTAGTATGAAGCTGTAACTCACTGCCACCAGATTCTAACACCAAAGCAAACACATCTACAGTTGTTTTGGGAAAAGTTTCCAGCATTACTGCCCCTTCCAATGCCTTATGAAGCATGGTGGAAAACTCTTTGTTGTCTGATCCCTGACAAAAAGGGGCATCATATATTAGCTACAATAACTTCAAAAGGATAATAGGTGTTTGAAGATGAGTATCATAAAATATTGTAGATGCTGTTGCTTCACATACCTGTCCATGAACAGTGGTGGCGAAAGTGGTATAGCTAACATTGCAATTAAGCCTGCCCTTGTCACTATACATCATTGCTTTCTTACTCTCTCTGGGCCCAAACCTGAAGAGGGAAGTACGATGTAATACTAAGTTTATATATGATGGTTGCTGTAATAATTACATCTCCTATCATGGTTCCATCATGCTAATATAACCTATAAATTTAAACCCAAAACGAAAAAACTAGAAATATTGCGATGAGATACAAATATAGAAAAGGCAATACTCACACAGAAACAATGACCTTTGTATTTCCAAACTCAGCATAAGCAGATCCTGCAGCAGAGTTGACAGCACCAGTCCGGAAAACTGCAAACGAAAAACACTTCAGTTCAAGTAAATTAAACAAAAAAAATATCATTCCAGCATAATCCCTGGATGATAATAGATTACTTATGTGAATGGTACATGCAAACAGATTTTAAAAAATAGAACTATGAGCCACATGCTCTCTATTAACAATCAAAATTTAAAAAGTCGAAATAAAATTTTCATTTCAGTGTTAACGAATCACATTCATATTTAAGATGAGGGCAATCCGTATAAAGTAGAAATTGGTAGGTTTTAGCATCTAGGACATAAAGACTCTGCTAATAGAACATGAGAATCAATTCCATCCATGGATGTGCTCAACCCAACACCGAAAAGTTGGTACAATGGTACCCCATAACAAAAGGAGACAGAGACTGACAGGCAGTTATATGGAATGTCCACCACGAGAATCCTTAGAGAGGATGTAAATATATCATTCCATGCAAAGGAAACCAGATTTCTAAACACAGAGACAGAAACCTCAAATTTCAGAAATTCCATGCCCCTAGTATGAGAATTCGAATCATCGGGAACATAAATGAAGAACCAGAAACAAGGGAACCAATTCATTCATTTATTTATTTTCTTAGCATAACACCATTACACAAAAAAAATGCAGCATCTTTCACAGAACATAAAGAAGTAAGATAATAAAATCAACGATAATTAATGGAAATCATTTCGATAAACAACAGAAAGAAACAAAAAAAAACGTAAATTTACAGATTTTCATAATCATTGACACCCTAAAGCACATATTACAGTGAAACATTGAGATAGCACAGCCCTTCATGTTATATAGAAAAGGGAAAAAGAAGAGAAAGAAGAACAAGAATGCCTAAAACATGTCAGCATAAGTTAAAGAATCAGAGGTCAACACCCAAGAAGGTAAAAAGGAAAAAAATCACCTGCAAAAACTGATCATTCCTTCAGTGTAATCATAGAAGATTATTAAAGGCTAATTACTATTAAGCAAGTTTTTTTAAAAAAAAAAAAAAAACAATGATAAACAGTAAAAAGGGAAAGATATATTACAGGCAGATCGGCACTGGTGGAAACCACGGCCATCGGAACGTGTCCAGTCGACGTCAGAGTCAGTGAAGAATGGAGGACGTTGGGCTTTGTTGGTGGGAGTGGGAGCGGGAGTGTAAGTGCTTGGCGCTGCACCACCTTTGGAGGCCATTGTGAGAGAGAAAGAAAGAGAGGGAGGTTTAGCTTATTTTGCTTTGCTGTGGTTTTTACTTGCTCTGATTATTAATAGGATAAAAAATTAACTTATATCATATGAATTTTTTTATGTATAGTTTGAGATATTCTTGTACCAGCAATAATATTTTTCATGTATTATCTAATTTTTTTTTAATTTTTTAAAACAATAGGATATGATTATTTCTTAATACATGAATAACATTAATTTATTTGAAAAATAATTAAGGGCACATTGGATATGACGAATATTCAAAATTTAGAATTCTTTTTGTATGTAATTTCATGATAATGATTGTTGTCATTTATCCTAAATTCAATTTTTTTTTTTAATTCTCAACCAAATATGAATTTATTTTTTAACATGTCTATATCTACTAAAATAATATCAAATAAATATTGTCATATTTTCTACTCTGAAATTATATTAAAAAGAGATTTTATAATGCACGGTATTAGTTATTTTCTTGAATTTATTTTAAATAAAAAAACAGACACAAGTAAAAAAAATTAAAATCTACGCTCTATAAAAAATAATAAGAAAATTTTCATTTAAAATTGTTCTCTCTTGATGTGCTAGCTTTCATATTATAAAGATATGAAATTTTTTATGTAATTATAATTTAGTCTTAAAACAAATTAAATAACCTTTATAGTTTAGAAACCATATAACATAATTAATCCTACGTTTTTAAACACATTTAAAACTTATTCCTTCGATCAATTCCTTTTTCTTCTTCAATATTTTTTTTCTTTTTTTTTTTGAAAAATAGAATAAATAAAAGAGATGCAAGAAAAATGGAAAAAATTGATAAGGGAAAAAAGGCTTTTTTATTTAAACAAAAAGAAGAAATTAAGAATGATTAATATTGGTGAATGAACTATTTAATGTGGATCAATTAATTAGTCTCAATAGAATTAAGAAAAACTAAACCGCC
>Ga0325402_1005502_pt1 | contig 11872 bp, 2 predicted proteins | sample PopdelMetagenome_22_FD_207212 | JGI IMG/M metagenome (GOLD analysis project Ga0325402, IMG submission 207212) | Populus deltoides microbial communities from Bellville, Georgia, United States - Xylem-PdKOR-R3 | ecosystem: Host-associated > Plants > Phyllosphere > Stem > Wood/Secondary xylem...
AATTATTGATTAATTGACTCTCAAATTTAATAATTTCATCATCAAACTTTAAATTTTGTGTTGTCTGAACCCCATTGTCAACTATATTCAATTTTTATTATTTGTTCAAAAATTGGGTTATGACAAAAATCACTTTAGTTTATTTGAAAACTGATTTTTGTATTTTTACATTAAAATAAAAAATTGAATAATGTTTATATTTTATTTCAAACTCGATATTTTAAAACAAAAATGAAAAAGGATGTGATATTAACCTTTTTTTAATTATAAAGTAAGTTTTTTAATTAAAAGTGAAGGGAATTTGTTTGTAATAACAAAATGCACGTTTAACTTTCTTTCCAATTTTGGAAGTTCTATTGAATTTGATGGTTTTTTAGGGGATACATAACCTGGATGGATGTGAGAGCACAAGATTATTTTACAAATTAAGAGATGCTTGAAGTTACTCCAAATCAGTATGGTACTTATATCTGAGGAGTTGAATTTGAAGATCATTTCCAAACTTGAAAGTTCTATTGAATACTCTTTGAAATCTTTTCCATCCGATTTAAAATTGGATAACCTAGTTGTTATTATCCATGATGTAATTTATATTTTCAAGTTACAATTTTTTATGAATATTGTTTCCTTTTTTTTTCTCACTTCTTCAACGTATTCTTCAAAAGATGAAAATCCTTGATGTTAGTTAGAAATAAATTGGTTTTCTAGGAAGAGATTAATGATTGGGATATAGTATTTGAGTTAGTTCTTCATCGTTTAATGTTATAATTTAAAATAATTGATGAAAATTATTAATATACAAAAAAGTTTTAAAAGCATCCTTAATTAGTCTATTAAGTAAAGTGTTGTTAGTTTTGGCTATAAGTTCTTGCTATGTATTATTGCATGGTTTTTAATATGGTTTTTACTATTTTTTGGCATTTCTTCTTTTGTATATATAACTTTTGTTTTTCTTGTTAGTTTGTCATTGTCAAAGAACCATCTCAACCTAAAAGTTTAAGCTGTTAAGTGAGGTCACAAGATATGATTTATATTATTCTCTCTATAACACCTCCTCAAGTCAAAACTCTTTGAGCTTGAAACTTGCACAGGTCTATATTACCTTGTGCTTAATTTTTATCAAATAAATAGGGATGGTGAGATTCGAACTCATAACCACTTGGTCATCAAGGCTCTGATACCATGTCAAAGAACCATCTCAACCCAATAGCTTAAGTTATTAAGTGAGATCCCAGAATATGATTTATATTATTCTCTCTAACACGCCCCCTCAAGTTAAAGTCTTTTGGACTTGAAACTTGCACATGCCCATAGTCATTAGCTTCATGGCACCAACACCAATTAATAATAAATCTTGGACTATTATTAAAAAAGAAAAAACATAAATATTGTTAAAACACCAAACTTGCATTGCTCAAACCTAAAGAAACCCTATGACAATAATCTAATTTAAAAAATAATTAATTTATCCTTGTAGTCTTAGAAAGTAGTATTTAATCCTTATGTTTTCATACTCATCTATGATTTAATGTGTTTGATTGAAATTGGCAAGTGAGTTTACTCACATATTGTTATATTGGTTTTGAGTTCAAATAAACGTTTAAAAAGAGAGTTTTTCATTGTTAGAGAATAATATAAATCATATCTTGAGATCTCACCTAACAGCTTAAACTTTTGGGTTGAGATGGTTTTTTGATATGGCATCAGAGCTTTGATGACCAAGCGGTCACGAATTCGAATCTTATCATCCCCATTTATTTGATAAAAATTAAGCACAAGGTAATGTGGGTCTATGCAAGTTTCAAGCTCAAAGGGCTTTGGGTGTGTTAGAGAATAATATAAATCATATCTTGAGACCCCACCTAACAGCTTAAGTTTTTGAGTTGAGATGGTTCTTTGACATTCATGAATGCAACCCTTTATATATTCAATATGAATGATGGGAGATTTTAATGTCTTGTGAATGCATTCATTTATATATGGATGATTTTGCCAAGATTTGGTTGGTAAAAAACTTAATTTTATTATATAAAAACCGAAGAGAGAACAATAAATAGCTAAGAATTGATATGAAAAAAATAATTTATGTGTATGTATAAGCTGATTGAAATGAAAATTAAAATAAAGAAGTAAAAAAAAAAAGAGACTAGTAAAGATTTTATGTTAGTACTCAATATGTTCTTTCTTGTTTTTTTTTTTTTTAATTGGATTACCTTTGTCATTGGTGTCAAGTAAAATTCTAGTATATATATATATAACTCTAAATTAATAATAATAATAATAATAATAATAATAAACAATGTTTATAGTGCTTTAGAGCCGTTTGACATTGTTGTATTACTTTTTAAAATATTTTTTATTTTAAAAAAATTATTTTTCATAATCTAAAAATAATTTAAAATAAAAACAAAATCCAATATTCTCTTGAAAAAACTCTTACAGCAAAAAACAAGTCCTTTTCAAGTCTTCCATTGTGTTGCATTTACGAGGAGAGCTTTACGCCACTTTATAGCTTTAGTCCAGGAGTCTTTCCTGGTTGCCTTGGATTGATTGACAAAAAGATTTACCTGTTTGTTTTTGAAAAAAATTAAAAATATATTTTTTTATTTTAATTTTAATATATTTTTTTTATATTTTCAGATTATTTTAATATACTGATATTAAAAATATTTTTTAAAATAAAAATATTATTTTAATACAATTCAAATAAAAATAACATTTAAAAAAACAATCATTATTATATTTTCAGACCCCTCAACAAAATCTGAAAAACTTGCTACCACTCATAATTCATCCCCAGGGGTCCAGGCCATATTAATTCTGTTAAAAATGAATCTAATTCACCTTAGGTATCAACAACATGTTGCGCATCCAGTCTTACCACTACATTATAATTATAAACGAAACTAAAAAAAAAAAAAATCTATTACAGCTCCTTTGTCGCTTTACTGTTCATGTCACTGCTTATAGCCAATGTTTTTTTCTTGGTGCTTGAAACTTTTACCTATTTTCGTTTTGGTCACAAAACTATATTTTTCTTCATTTACATCCTTGCAAGTTCTATTATCATGGTTCCATTTGTTGTTATTTACCTCGATTTTCATGTTTTCGCATTTATCATATGTCTTTAAATATCCCTACATTGAATTAGAAATCAATTTTTTTTAACCCTCCTAACCCAGTTGCTATTAATTAAGGTTAGTTCTCCACCTGCACGTTCTTCCTTCTAAAGCGTGGCATCGGTCTTTAGCTACACTTACTTAGTCCCAGTTATTTATAAAGCTTATAATTTAGTTCAAGTCAATAAAAGCTTAGCAGTTTGATACAAAAGCTCATGGCCAAGTAAAAGATGTCTATTTTGGATGTAATAAATATTCATATTGGAACATAATATTCATCTCTCAAATCCATAATTCAATTGATCATATAAATAATTGTTGATTACTTGAATAAAAACTCATGATAGTTAAGCAAAGTAAACAAATTGCTTAATCAGGTTACAATAGGAGTTATTTGCCAAGATTGAATTACATAACAGTTTATAAATAATGCTATCATACCCATCACCATATATAAAACCTGACAAGACATACGACTTTGTCTAATCAATCTTAGGGTAAGACATGATTAAATCTAGTCTTATTTATCACCTACTATCAAGAATTAACTACTCAGAAGAAAATGTTAAGACGCAATAATGATTTTTTTATTTTAGATTCCATTGTCTACAAACTTGGAAGCATACGGACCGGTCAGAAGACAACATGTTTATTGCATATGATAAACAATAATAAACATTTCATTCTTAAAATGATGGTAAATCAGAAACAACCATCCAATACTTGAAGATCTGTTGAAGATATTTGGCCTTTTGAAATTTTGAAGAGAATTGGAGCAGTTGCTTAATTATGGATTAGCTCTTCCATCCAGCATTAATTCTATTATCCATTATAGTTTAGTCACTGGTTGTAAATAAAAAATTTTAAGATATTTTTTTGATAAATATTTGAGAAATATTGATCATCTATCATCAAGTTTTATTTTTATCATTTAAATTTAGAATTAATTCTATTATGTATTTAAATGTGTTTAGTTACCTTGTAAACCGTATGTTAGAGTCCCTCAAATATTCTGGCCACAGCAATATTTTAGGTGGATTGTATGGGGCTTGCAACCACTATATTTTATGCTATGCAATATTTTGTCCTAGAACCCTTGGCCCTCTAAATTACCCAAAAAAGGACAATAATTGAGCTTGGTGATCTACGAGCACAAGTGGTACAGTTCTCAATCGAATTTTAGCAAAATCAAGGATCCAAGAATTGGCCTCTGTAACATGGTTTGGATTCTGAGCCAATCTGGGCTAGGATTTGGAACAAAAGTAGCTATTTTTTCACCTTTTATTATTAAAAAATAATATCTATGGATTAATTTTCGTATAATTTAAGAAAGTAAGTCCTTTAATCAAATTTTAGAGTGACCATCCTCAATGTGTTAAAAGTAAATGTTAATTACCAAGTTGTTGCAAAAAGACATTCCCTTTCTTGTCATAAAGTTTTGAAGAGCTATCAAAAAGTACTTTCGTGTATTATTGTCATAAAGTTTTTGAAACTTTCAATATAGAAATAAAAATAAAAATAAAAAGCAAAAGGAAACAACCCCCATCTTTCTTTTCTTGTGCCCTTTCCCTTCTTTCCATGGCTTCCTCGATCGATGTAAAAAAGCAAACACCCCGTATGATTTTCAAGCAGTATGAGTGAGAAAGAAAGAGAGGACAAGGGGGTCCTTGCTTTTTTTAACGCGTGGACCCAGCAGTTGTTGCCACCAAATTCCTTCCTCAATATTTACCAGTACTACACGCTTGAGAAATTTCCTTGCTTTTTTTCTTTTATTCTAAGAGTTTGTTTGATATTTTTTTTTTATTAATGAAATATTACTTTTACCGTATAGCCATTGAATTCTAGATCAATTTATCGGGTATTGGGCCGGTTTGAATGTAATAATTATGGTTCACAGACAAACAACTAGTACTTGCACTAAAACTATTAATATTTATTATTGTCATTAAGTTTTTCAAACTTTCAATATAGAGAGAGAAATAAAAATAAAAATAAAAAGGAAAAGGAAAAGGAAACTTTCAATATAGACTAAGACCATTCTCCCGTGAATTGTATGGAAACAAAAGGCAATGATCAGCGCCAGAACGCCAGCCTTATTGTGTACCCTAAATTTGACTCGTCTTTACATCACAACATTGACAGGAATTTAAGCTCCAACATTCTCAGCCAAGCTAAGTAGAAACACCACCACATGTATGCTTCTTGTTTTTGTTTTTTAAATTGTTTTTTGCAAATTAATATTAATATCAGGTTGATGTTCTTGAGTGTTTTTTTGATAATTTTGATATGCTGATATTAAAAATAAAAATAAAAATAAAAAACTGGTTTTGTTTTCAAAAAGAAATTGACAATCAATTATTTATTTACTATGTTCTTAAGAACTAAAATAAATAAATAAAGTTTTTTCTTTCCGTTTCTAAATTTGGTAGCCCCAAAACCTCATCGCTGAGTAGGTTTTGTTTTAGTTTAAGCGTGATGGAGAGGATACTAAAAATAATAAAAACAAAAAAAAACAAAGCTTTGGTGTAAATACAAATAGAAGGTCTGGCCGCGGTCATGTTTGTTTTTGTATTTTAAAAGTGTTGTTGAAAAAATTTGAAAATTTTTATTGTTTTTTTATTTTAAATTAATATTTTTTTAGTATTTTGAGATTATTTTGATACGCTAATGTCAAAAACAATTTTTAAAAAATTAAAAAAAAATATTATTTTACTATATTTTTAAGTAAAAAACATTCTAAAAAAACAACTCTAACCTTACTCTTAAATATTCTTTAAAGACATAATTTGAGTCACCGTAGGGTAAAATAGGTCGGGCATTGCGGAGATTAGATGTCATCAAAGTCCGAGAAGACTTGAAAGCAAGCAATGGAGGATATGCCGATCCAAGATCTCTCAACAACTACCCTTGCAAAGCAAAGTGCAAACCATCATGTATTTTTAGAAAGAAAGATTTCTGTTTTCAAACCTTAATCATGAACAAGGACACAAATCTGAATATACCATTTTTAATTCAAGATTACATGTAACATGCAGATTTAGGAGACTCCAAGTTATAACAATAATAGCTTTTTTATTCTTTTTTGCATTTATTAAAAGAATGACTATGTACATCAGGGAGAGGGAGAGGGAGAGGGAGAGCATTTTTGGTGTATGTATGTAGAAGGGATTTGTTAATGTGCGCTTGAGGAATTTCCTTTGCTTTTCTTTCCCTGTACGTGTTACATTTTTATCTTTTATAATTATAATTATTGCATTGCTAATAATTTGCAAGAAATAATATTCTGTCTCTGAAAAGGGCTTAAGAAAACCCTAGGCATCGTAGATAATCTCTTATAGGAATCTCTTTATTAAATCATCAAAATATCAGAGTCTATTTCCAAATACTATTACTACAGTTTATATATATAAAAAAAATAAATAGAAACAATTAAGTAGAGAATTTATCTTTTTATTTTCTTGTTCTTTAGCTTCTGTTTCGGCTTTGGCTTCTGATTCTTTGGCTTTAGGTACAACCTAAGTAGGTAAAGCATTTGCTTCTTTGTTCTTGTTCCTTTATATATATACATTCTCAATTTCATAAAAAAAATTAATTAGTCCTTGAAATCTTAAAAAATAGTATTTAATCCTCATGTTATTATATTCATCTCTAATTTAATTTTTTTTATCCATTTCATCTTTTTATTTATTTAATAACTTAAATTTTAAAAAAATTTAAGTGAAAGCATGTAGTTTTACGATAAAAACCATTTTTTTGAAATAAAATAATATTAATTTAATCATGCTCGACATTGTTCAAATTATTAATTAATTATAATTAACTCGAGGCCTTTAGAAGAAACAAAAGGGAAAGACAAAATTATCTTCCCCACAACCATATTTGGGATTTTTAAATAATTAATTTGATTTTTAAATAATATTAAAAATAAACAACCAATAATAATATAGTTAGGATTTTAAAAAAAATAAGTTGATAAAAAAATTGTATAAAAAGCAATTTGAAACCAATTAATCTTTTTTGTCTTATTGAATTATTATTTGTTAGGTAACTATATAATATAATCTGTTGATGTGGAAAATAACGCTAAGTTTTTGGCATGGCATTGGTGGGAAGCAAAAGCCACAGGACCATCACCATCCTATGGCTTTGCCGTCCTATTTGGCTCAAAGGGACGCAAAAAGACATTCCAAGAGTGCAGTGTTGATTGTCATAAAGTTTTTCAAACTTCCAATATTGAGAGAGAAATTAAAAGGAGCAAAAGGACAATATCCTCCAGCTCATCATCAGATCCCACGGTTGCTTATCCTTTGTGCAAGCAGAGCTAGAGGCATATTGATCAGTGGGAAGCAGAATAGCCCCTTTGTGAGCCATTTTATTCTTCACCGGTTCTTCTATTGCCAGATTCTCTCATGCAATTAAGTTAGGCTTTCCTATTATATATCCCAAGGACACAATGAATGACATAATTGCATTAGTGCATATATCCATAGTTGGATGGATGTTCTGGTAAGCTCCTCCCTCGAGATCTTATTATCATTTTCCTAATTGACCCCTTGTTGTATATATAGACGAAGACCATTCTCCCGTGAATTGTATGGAAACAAAAGGCAATGATCAGCGCCAGAACGCCAGTCTTATTGTGTACCCTAAATTTGACTCGTCTTTACATCACAACATTGACAGGAATTTAAGCTCCAACATTCTCAGCCAAGCTAAGTAGAAACACCATCACATGTATGCTTGTTCTTGTTTTTGTTTTTTAAATTGTTTTTTGCAAAAAAAAAATCTATAACGTTGATGTTCTTAAGTGTTTTTTTTTTATGATTTTAATATACTGATATTAAAAATAAAAATAAAAAACTGGTTTTGTTTTTAACAAGAAATTGACAATCAATTACTTGTTTACTATGTTCTTAAGAACCAAAATAAATAAATAAAGTTTTTTCTTTCCGTTTCCAAATTTGGTAGCCCCAAAACCTCATCGCTGAGTAGGTTTTGTTTTAGTTTAAACGTGATGGAGAGGATACTAAAAATAATAAGAACAAAAAAAACAAAGCTTTGGTGTAAATACAAATAAAAGGTCTGGCCACGGTCCTGTTTGTTTTTGTATTTTAAAAGTGTTGTTAAAAAAATTTAAATTTTTTTATTGTTTTTTTATTTTAAATTAATATTTTTTTAATATTTTAAGATCATTTTGATACGCTAATTTTTTTTTTTTTTTACATTTATTAAAAGAATGACTATGTACATCAGGGAGAGGGAGAGCATTTTTCGTGTATGTACGTAGAAGGGATTTGTTAACGTGCGCACTGCATGGTTCTTACTATACTTTTTAAATGATTTTTTATTGTAGAATAAGTAAATACTAATATCTATAACTAGAAGTAACTATAATTATAATATTTTAAAAAAGCATAATAAAAAACCTGTGTGTTAAATAAGAAACCACTTCTGTTTTCCCCTACGCGAAGTCCACTTTATTTGGTGGAGTAATCATATTTACCGAATTGGTCTCATTTGGAACTCACAACACGGTATGCTCATCTAACAGTCCAGCTTATTGGTTGAGCAGTGGAGAATAAAAGCAACGGTTGGGATTCATTTGAACTCGTACCCCTTAAAGAATGTACGGTCCATGCAATTAAAGAATGTACGTTGTCGAGTTACTATTTCTTTCATTTTTTCTTGCACAAGAAGAAACACACAATTAGCACTCCAAATTAATATTTTTATATATATATATAATTATATTCCGTCAGTAATTACCTTGAAATTACCACTCCAAATTCCAGCTCAATACCAATACGCGCTTGAGAAATTTCCTTGCTTTATTTTCCTGCATGTGTTACATTTTTATCTTTTATAATTATAATAATTGCATTGCTAATAATTTGCAAGAAATAATATTCTTTCTCTGAAAAGGGCTTGAGAAAACCCTAAGCATTGTAGATAATCTCTTATAGGAATCTCTTTATTAAATAATCGAAACATCAAAGTCTATTTCCAAATACTATTACTACAGTTTATATATATATATATATATATAGAAACAACTAAGTAGAGAGATTATCTTTTATTTTCTTGTTCTTTAGCTTCTGTTTCGGTTTTGGCTTCTGATTCTTTGGCTTTAGGTACAACCTAAGTAGGTAAAGCTTCTGTTTCTTTGTTCTTGTTCCTTCATATATATACATTCTCAATTTCATAAAAAAAATTAATTAGTCCTTAAAATCTTAAAAAATAGTATTTAATCCTTATGTTATTATATTCATTTTTAATTTAATTTTTTTCGAGTGGAAAGTGGAAATCCCTTTCCCACTTTCCACTCAGTGTGAAAGCAGGAACTACCATGAGAGCTCTATGCCACTTTCTATCTTTAGATGTAACGGCTTTGGCAAAAAAGAATCAAATAAAAGTTAGTTCTCGTATTCCTTTAAAATATTATTTTAATATATTTCTTTTTAAAAAAATTTAAAAAATAAACTGTAGGTCTCCTACGTTTTCACTGACGCCACTCTTTCTCTTTTCTTCTCACACATTGCACTCTTTCTCTTTCTCTTTCTCTTCTCACACACTCTATCTATGACATGTCTCCTACGTTTTCAAAAAGAAAGGTTCAAGGCAGAATAATAATAGAGGGGAATAACCTAACCTATAATAGAGGGGAATAACCTATGTAGTCAAGTGATAAAAACTTGAGATTAAAAAGTTTGTTTTTTTATAGTTTTAGGTTCGAGTTCTTGATTGTTTATATGATAGGTACTGAAGGTTTACATAATCGTTAACTTCAGGGCCCATAAAATTAATCGTGGTACGTGCAAGCTGACCCTCACCTGGATACCCATATTAATCTCAAATAAAAATAATGAAGGGGAATCAAAATCTTTGTTAGCAGTAACCTGTTCGACTTCATTAATGCTAACGCGTGGACCCAGTTGTTGTGGAAACTTTGTAAAGGATCTCGAGGAAAAAAAATGATTGCATTGCTAATAATTTGCAAGAGAGAATTCTTTCACTGAATAGAAAAAATATTATTTTTAAAATAACAATAGGTAAATTTAAAAATTAGTATTTTTTAAATAAAAAAACTAGAAATTCCTGATAATATTGAATAAAAAATAAAATAAAAAAATTATTCTTTTCAAGTAGAAAAAATTATAAAAGTTTAATAAAACTGAATAGAAATAAATACAATTTCCAAACTAAATAATGAGGTGTATATTTTGAAACTACATGATTTTCTTTTTTAATTATATCCTTTAAAGTTATTTTTTTTAAAAAAAAAAAAAAAACTCGTTAGTTTGCAAGTCCACAGCATCAAATTTGCAAAATCATATGGCCCATTGATAGAAGGTGTGTTGAAGCAAAATCTGTTTTATTGATCATCAATATTGAATAATAGCTTATTTGCTAGTATAAATTATGTTTGAAATAAAATTGATAAAAGACATGATATATAATTAATGATGGGATGGTATATAAAAATGATTAAATGAGATTTTTTAATTACCTTTAAACATATCATGATTTTAATAAGTGTACGATACATCATGTAAATTCTAAAAAAAAATATTTATTTTACTGATATATATATATATAATAACAACAAATTAAATGATAGTAACAAGAAAATAGGAATTAGTTTGAATAAATGGTAGCAGTTTCTGATATCTCTAGGAAGACGTTTGAAGAATAGAATATTCTAAATAAAAAAAAAAAAGAGAACACAGGAAGAAATAAAATATGTTTGTAATAAATATAAAAGATGGATGCTAGGTTTTACATAATTACATAATGCTAGGTTTTAATATATAATTTCTACTATTGCTGCATTGACTGGAAATTTCAGTATTCCATATCCTATATCTTTAACTCTTTGTTGTATTTAATAGCTAACTCTGCAGCTAACTTCTCTGTCCCATTGCAGCCATTTCATAGCTAACTCTTTGTTATATTTAACTTGCTCTTCTTTGCTTCTTTGCTTCTTGCTCATAACGATAACAAGAAAGCCTTACGTTCAGATAGATAATCATTGACCAGTTCATCCTATATCATTCTATTTAATTTAGAAATGCTGAAAGAAAAACGCAAGCAATCCAAAGATGAAGAAAATGATTCATCCTCGCGAAAGAGAAGAAAAGCTGACCTTAGTAAGCCTGTCAGTTTTGTCTCCACAGGTAAGGCAGATGCGTGAGTCTATACATGTAGGAACTGCTGATTCGATTAGAATATGTTATTTGATTAGTCTGATCATAGGATAGGTTGAGTCTACTACTATTTCTGCCTTGCTTTGACTCGAAATTACTGGTATTTTCTCCTGCAAATGAATAGAAATCACATCCTTTCTCTTTCTCCTATACAAAGAATACAATTAACCTCATTTCAATATCATAGCTTTGGAATTTCATAGCTGACTCTTTGTTATCTTGTTCCATTGGTAATTGATTGTGCCTTAATTTCTGCAGCTACCATGACAGAGCCAGAGTCTTCTCGATCTAGACCAGAAGGGGCCTATGATGTCTTCTTGAGTTTTAGAGGAGAAGACACTCGCAAGACATTTACAGATCATCTATATACTGCCTTAGTCCAAGCAGGAATCCGCGCTTTTCGAGATGATGATGACCTTCCAAGAGGAGAAGAAATCTCCGATCATCTCCTCAGGGCAATTCAAGAATCAAAGATATCCATAGTTGTCTTCTCAAAAGGATATGCTTCTTCTAGATGGTGTCTCAATGAACTTGTAGAGATTCTTGAGT
>Ga0325402_1005506_pt1 | contig 11866 bp, 8 predicted proteins | sample PopdelMetagenome_22_FD_207212 | JGI IMG/M metagenome (GOLD analysis project Ga0325402, IMG submission 207212) | Populus deltoides microbial communities from Bellville, Georgia, United States - Xylem-PdKOR-R3 | ecosystem: Host-associated > Plants > Phyllosphere > Stem > Wood/Secondary xylem...
CTGTTGAAAATGAGTAGTGTGTTTAAAGTTATAAAAAATATATTTTAATCCTCCAACTTATAAAGTTAGACCTTTTTTGTCCTTTATATTTTTATAAATTCAATTTTGATATACAACTTTATTTATGTTATTTTTAAGTTTCTAATTTTGTAAGGAGAGAGAGATTTTTACTAGAATTCGATATAGAAAGAAAAAGTCATTGTTTTCGCATATTTCGATCATCAAATTAGTTGATATTGGATTGTGGTTATTTGAAATCTCAATATTATCTAAAACAATAAAAAGATCAAGAAAGAAAAATCTAACCATGTTTGATTTCATGTGTTTGGAGTTGTTTTTGGAGTTTTTTAGATTGATAAATTGGTTTCTAGGTATCATGAGAAGTTTTATTTTTTGGTTGAAATGGGTTGGAAAAAAAAATATTTCTAGGCAAAAAAATCTTTGACCTGATTTTCCAACCATTATTATGACGGCTTGATTCTAGACATACAGGCGACATATCGTCTGGTTTATTTATTTTTTAAAATAAAAAGGGTAGACAATCGCCCTTTAATTTTTTTTAAAAAAATCTAAAGCCTAAGCATGCAGGCTTGAGATTTTTTTTTTCATAGGCCTACACACGTCAGGTTGTTAGGCTCGCGCACCTAAGCTTTTCTAGGAGATTTTTTTTTCAATTCTTTTTACTCTTGATTTAGGTGCAACATAAATTTATTAAAAAAAATATTAAACCCTGTTGAGCCTTTTGTGTGAATCGTTGAATCAACATGTTGTAACCGAACATCTTGGTTTTTTTATGCATTCCCTCCCCTTCATTAAAAAAGAATGCAATTTAATTCTTTTTTATCATTAAATTTTTTTAACTTCAAATAAAAAAATGCATTTTCATTTTTTTTTATTGCTTAGCTTAAAAATCTATGCCTAATTAAAAATTATATTTTGACCTGAATTTTAAATTTTGTTTGTTGATTAAAGTTGTTATGCATTCACGCAGGATCCTTAACGCAAATAAACGCATCACGAGTTGAAAATTGTTGGGCTAATGTGTTGAATGTGAAAATAGAAAATACACATCCTTGTTATAGTTGTCGTGCTCGAATTAGAAATAAAAGTATGTCTAATTAGTTTGGTTGTTTTTAAAAATATTATTTATTTAAAAATATATTAAAATAATATTTTTTATATCAGTATATTAAAATGATTTAAAAATATAAAATATTAATTTTTTAAAATAATATTTAATATGATTTAGAATTTGAATCACATGTTGTTAAGTTAATTTATAAATTATTGAGTGAATTTGAACCGATTATTTTATCTTAAACCACGTTATTTCAATTTTTAATATAAAAAACTCTATAAAATTACTTAATTAGGTTTTATATAAATTTATTTGAGTGAATTAAATCATGATAAACATATTAAATAAATATTTAAAATAAAACTAAACTCATATAAGTGATAATCTTCATATGAATATAAATTAAGTTTGATAACTATCATTCTAACAAATACACACAAGTTCATTTAATAAAATTATATTCAATCCAATAACTATAATTTATTTTATTATTACATAATAATAAAAAAATCTATCCTTGAAGTGTAGTCCGAAAGACAACGCAACTTTCACGTTCAAATTATGTTTTGTTTATAGTTTTGTTCCTCTTTGCAGATTGCGTTTTTGCATGGAACCACCGCCCCTTTCCCTTTTACCTTTTACCTTACCTTACCTTACCCCCACCAGATTCCCCATCTCCCTCTCCCTCTCTGAAGTGTACTGTACAATCTCTCTGTGTGTCTGGAACCAAAATTCTTTATTATTTCTCACTGTATCTGTACAACATTACTTAAAGAAGAAATGTTGATTCTGTTTCTCATCTGAGTCTGCTCTGAATTCCACGCTCTCCCTCTATCAATCATACTTTGTTTTACTAGCAGTGGCTTCTTCTGATTGGATTGCATTACTTCATCTTTTTTCTCTGGTGACCCACTAACTACCTTAATTTCATTTCTTTCCTTTTTGGTTTGATTAACTTCTAATTGGTTTGGCATGAATATTGAGTTTTGATTGATTGTTTGGTGTTTTTAACTGGTTAAGATTGATGGTTTTTTTTTCTTTGTGGTCTTGTCAATTTTGCTTTAATTGGTTTGGCATGAACGCATTGTGCTTTTTTTTTTTAAAAAAAAAGAAGAAAATCTGGGTTTTGTTTGGCTTGAATTTGATATTTTTCGATGCATGATTGATTCAGTCTAATGGGTTTTCTTTCTTTGGAGAGGTGGTGGTTTCTTTCTCTCCTGATGTTTTCTTTTTTGGTTAGTTGATAAATTAAGCAGAGATAGAGGTTGTAAAGTATGCAAAAAGGTCCTTTTTTGGTTACAGCTGAGTTTTGATTACATGTGTATTTTGTAGTTTGATGTTTGTTGTGTTGATAAAATAATTAGTGTTTTTTTGGCTTTAGAGCTTGGACACATGAATATTCATAGAGATTCCCACTCTTCTTTTGGGTTTTCTTCTTTTTAGGCATTAGTTTTGAATTTAACAGTTTTTGAGTTCTTAGTTCCTGTAGCTTTTTTTTTTTTCAAATTAAAGTTTAAAGCTTTCTAGACTTTTGTTAATGATTTTTCTTTCTTTGGCTTGGTACAAAAGTCCAGGGTAATGGTTTTTCATATCAAGCATACTCTTGGATCCAAGGATTGAAGTCACTGTTCAAAGTCATGATTTTTATACTAGTACAATTTCTTATGCCTCCACATTTCAGGATCCTCATGCCTTTACAATGGCCGAATTGAGTGTTTAAATTAATTCAGTGTGTTTATTTGCAACCTGGGTTTGCTTTTTCTTACTTCATTAGCTCAGGGTTTGGAATGGCCTTGGATTCTTGTTTGTAGTTGCTGGGGAAAAATTGCACGAATTTTCCACTTATCTCAGTAATTTGAGATGGCACATTTTTTGTTTTTAAAAATCTTTGTGAATTGTGAAGTCTTTTTTATGAGAAATCGATGTATAGTTTCTTCTCTATTAAATTGAAATCTGAATTATAGAAGTTTGCTCCTTTTCTAAGATTTGATTGCTTGAAATGTGCTGTATTTGTTCTGTATAATATAGAGTTTCTCAGGTGTGTGCAAGTTATTGCTGCATTATCTTAGAAGTTTCTCTGATTTGGTTTCTAATCCATTGATTTTCAGGAAGAAGCCTATGCCTTGACAATTTGATAAAGCGGGGGGATTGAAACATTTGGATCTGGGAAATGGGTGCTTCAAGTTCTAAAATAGAAGAAGACAAGGCTTTGCAGCTTTGTCGTGAAAGAAGGAAATTTGTTAGGCAAGCCCTTGATGGCCGGTGCTCGCTTGCAGCAGCTCATGTTACGTATATTCAGTCATTGAGAAGTACAGGAACTGCTCTTAGGAAGTTTGTTGAACATGAAGTTCCTATTGAATCTTCGTTGTACGTGTCCACCAATGCAACGCCAGAGCCACCTGCTTTGACTGAGAAGTCGCTTTCCCATTTTTCAGTCTCCTCTCCATCTTTATCTTACCCTGTTGATGCAGCTGAAAACCTTTCTCCATCACCATATCCTCCCAGCTCAAGTCACGTTCAGGCACATCATATGAAATTTAGGGGCTTTTCTTCTAAAAAAATTGAAGAGAAACCTCCTGTAGTTATTACAGGGACAGTAACGTCATCCAGTACCCCACAAAATACCACTCCTCGTTTCACTGAGAAACATGAAACATCACAATTTGATGATTCATCAGTACCACCAGGGACGACTCAATGGGATTACTTCGAACCTTTTCATCCAAATGACCATCAGTTTTCTTTTCAAGATGGAATGCAACTGAACCACGGGTTCGACAGTGCTGATGATTTAAGACAGCTCAGGGAAGAGGAAGGAATTCCTGATCTGGAAGACGAAGGAGAGAAAGCTTCGTTTCATGAAATTGCAGAATCTGAGGGTTCGGAAGATGAATTTGATGACCCTCCTGTGGATACTTTGGTGCGAAGTTTTGAAAATCTTAATAGGGTACATGATCATGTTGCACCTAGTGCCTCACAAATCACGCCTTCCGCAAGTGGTGCAGCTTCAGATACTGAGCTATTGAATGGGAAGAAAGGTAACTCTCCTGGTTTGTTGCCATTAAGAACACTATCAGCAGCAGTTTCTGTTTCAGCTGACAGACAGAAAACACCGATGAAGGAAGATCAATCAAAAAATAAGGTTTCCCCTAAGGACTTCTTTTCAAGCATAAAAGATATAGAGTATCTCTTTATAAAAGCTTCTGAATCTGGTAAAGAGGTTCCGAGGATGCTTGAAGCAAATAAATTGCATTTCCGTCCAGTGGTACCTGGAAAAGAAAGTATGGCCTCTTTCTCTCTCTTAAGCTATGGTATTAGGGAAATAATATTTTTCAATTTTGTTTTTTATTATCTTATCATTTTTTCTCATCTGTGACATAATTAGGAGATGTTTATTTCCATGAGGTCTTGGAAAATATACTCAAAACATTTTTTCTTTCTCTCACACCTCTTAGTATTTGAAAGACACAGTGATTGACCCAGGTTGGCTTTACTTGGATATGGCTCATTGCTTTATAACTGGTTTGAAGCCTTCATTGTAGAAAGTTGATAGGGACTTTGGCTTTTTGTTGAAGACCGATAACTACATATCAATTTCAATTTAAAGACAATTTAATCACTTGGTGTTCTTTTTCTGCGCTGAACTGGTAAATTTTCTACTCTTGCAGATGGACCAGTGGCATCTACATTCTTCAAGGCCTGTTTATCTTGCGGGGAAGACCCTAGCCAAGTGCAAGAAGGTAGCTCCCTTAACTCAATGCAAATTATTTTTTTCCCTTCCATTTGGCAATAGTTTACCGTTTTGGATGGATTAACATGGACGTTGCTTCTGGAATGTCCATCATGAGGATACATATTGTTTAAAGCTCTGGTGATTGAAAGATTCATCATAATCTATGTTGAAGTTGTGATTTACTGAAGCAAATTCTACATAATATTAGACGATGTTCCTGAACGTTTTTGTTTAGATATATCAGATATGAATATATATTATAAAAATTTTCCCAACATGTAGTATAGAGTTAATGAGAATCATGTCTTAAGATGAGTTGAGAGTCAAGACCATGTTAAGTCATCTTCCGTTTCAAAGTACAAGGCACAAGTCTTTTCATTCACTACCTTCACCTGTTGAAAAGGAAAAAAAAAAAAAAAAGCACATTGAAATCTATAAATATCTCTTTGGGGATTGTTTAATTGCTTTTACTTTTATATTTAGGATTGTGCTGTTAAGCTGTGATATAAAATGTATAATTATAGTTAAAAAAAATCTTATAGAGAACAATACCTCAAGACCTTCAAAAACCTTTCCTTTATTACGTGCTAATTCTTTCTACTGTTTACTTAGAGCCTGCCCAAAACGATGTGAAGTTCTTAACTTGGCATAGGACGACATCTTCGCGATCATCTTCATCCAGGACTCCTCTTGGATTAAACGCCAAGGATGATTCAGATGATCCAGTTGGTAATCTTTTTGATAATTTTTGCATGATCTCTGGCAGTCATGCTTCAACTCTAGACAGACTATATGCATGGGAGAGGAAGCTGTATGAGGAAGTAAAGGTACAGTGTTGATATTACTGCTGTTTATGTATTTTTCCTGATTTTCATATGATAATAAATGCAGTCTACTTGTTTTGCTGTCACATGATGATGGAGAAGTGCACAAAGATCCGTTGTAAATGATCACATTCCAGTGGTTTAACAGAAATGCTTAAGGGAATACAAAACAAACTTTGGAACTTATGGCTTCCCCTCCTCACCAGTTATTTTCATTGGTCAACTTATCCTAAGCATGTAGGACTCTGCAATCTGGTTCTACTCCTCTTGTTTGGCTAGTTTATCCCTTGTTAGGTTAGGCATCCTGTCGCTGAGAACTGTAACCTGTTACTTTTCAGTTGATCTCAGTTTGCTGTTCTTGAGATAAGTTTTCCCTCGGGACAACAGATATGCTGTTGCCTGAGTCATTTCTCTATTGCTTCAATTGTTTTCTAGGCATTCTAGACTTATTTCTTTTTGGATTGGTTTATCCTTCCATATTATTAGTTAAGATAAAACTAGATGTGTCTCAGTCACTCACATGGTGTAGGAAATCAAAATAAATATTTTGCTACACGGTGTGGGAATCAAAGTAAATATTTAAGTAAGTAGTTTCTGACAGGGAAAATGCCTTCACGTTCATTCTTGCTATCCTTAACAGATTTTGCCACTTCCTCTCCCGTTTACTCTGTCCCCAGATTGTCTTCTCAATATGATTTAATATTTTATTTAAATTATAATAATTGTTTAATGTTCCACAATATAGATACTGTGAATAAAAAAGACCAAATGTTGATTGACTTGATTTTTTGTTCAAATAGGATAACAAGGGAAAATTGAAATTTTAGAGGTGATGTGTCACTGCTTTTTTTTATTTTCATATATGTTGTTCTCCATCAACCATGCACTCTTTACAGGATCTTGTTTTTTTTTTTATGTATGTTAGCTTAATTATCAATATTGATTTTCAATTTAGTAGACACCTAAATTGGACATTGCAAACAAAGAAAACGTAGAAAGGTTCACAAGTTATGTAGTATTTGCTCCAAATTTCAGGCTAGTGAGATGGTCAGAAGGGAGTATGATACGAACTGTAAAGTTTTAAGACAACTGGAATCAAATGGAAAAAGTCTCCACAACGTGAAAATTGATAAAACCCGTGCCATTGTTAAAGATCTACACTCGAGAATCAGAGTTGCACTTCACAGAATTGATTCCATATCGAAGAGGATTGAGGAATTAAGAGACAAAGAGCTCCAGCCACAACTTGAGGAATTAATAGATGGGTATGTATTCTTTTCTTTCCTTTATTTTAGATCAAGCGTTGAACTGGAAGTTGACTAAATTAACTGAACTGTAAGAGGTTCTACATGATTATGCATTGATAAACTCAGTCTCTCATCATGATTGCATTATAATTAAGCTTGACGCTGAAAGGCTTGCTCAAGTGGGACGAACCATGGGAGACTTTCTACTTGTGTATTGCCTTGAGTAAATATTTACTGAACATATATGGAACTTAATAATGGCTGCGATAGAATGGTAAAGCTGGATTCTTTGTTGGAGATTCACTAAAGCACTCTGATCCTTCCTAACAAAATTATATTCCTTTCACTGATTATGGCAGATGACCAGTCCTTTCCTTGCGAATAATTCATGGAAAGATATACATAGTAGAAGCTTATAGAAGCTCATTTCTGAGAGAATTGTGCATATAGTTTCAGTAGATATTCTACTTTGATATTCACTCTCTCTGCCACTTGCAGGCTGAGTCGGATGTGGGAGGTGATGTTTGAATGCCACAAGCTTCAGTTTAACATCATTACAACAGCATACAACAATTGCAATGCCGAGTTATCTATACAGTCAGAGTCACATCGGCAGGTTACTGTTCATCTTGAAAAAGAACTGAGCTCTTTATCTTCAAGTTTTACTAAGTGGATTGGAGCTCAGATTTCCTACCTGCAGGCTATAAATAGTTGGCTTTTTAAATGTGTCTTTTTTCCAAGCAAACCTGCCAAGAGAAAAAGGAGGCAACCGGAACCATCAACGACTTTAAGATACTTTGGCCCTCCTGTATATGTCACCTGTGGTGTCTGGTTGGACAAACTTCAGACCTTGCCTGCAAAGGAAGTCGCAGAATCTATTAAGGGTTTAGCAGCTGAAACTGCTCGCTTTTTACCACGCCAAGAGAAGAACCAAGGGAAGAATGCGAACCTTTCATCATGGAAGGCTGACAATGGCAGTGATTCAGCAGTTAACATGTTGAGAGATGAAGCACTGGAGGATTGTATCCTAGGTTTCAAGCATTTTCGATCAAGCCTGGAGGGATTTCTGGGTCAGTTGCATAAGTTTGCTGAGGATTCTGTCAAGATGTATGCAGAACTTGAAAAGGAAATCCAGGATACCAAGAGTAATTATGAAAGAGTGAAGTCCCAACAGCAAGTTGCTTAATCAGGAAGGAAAAAAAAAAACAGCTTGGTTACAGAGAAGAGGGAACAATTCTGTTGCATTTTATCACCTTAACAGTAAGAAACCCTGACAGGCTAAGGATTTCAGATAGAGATCAATTGGATGCTGCATTTGCATACGAGGAAAGGAATAAAAGGGTTCTTGGTGGCTGTTTTTGGTTAAATCAAAGCTGAAACAAAGAGGCAAATAAAAATTTATAGAGATATAAAAAGATGTTATAAAGGGGGTGGTTTTGCACTTCAAAAGCTGTGTTATGAGAAAGAAAAAAAAAATTGTTCTTCATTGTTAACTTGATGAAAGATTTTGTGATCACTAAACTGGTAGAACATGGTACTGAACTGGATTCTGAGTTTCTAATTCAGGTTCCATGCATTTGGTTATACCCAGGAGTTCTCAAGGTTTTCTTTGTGGTTTTGTGTTTTCTTGGTGTTACTTTGATACGGTAAAAACATCCATGTAAAATTTTGAATTTTTCCAACTTGTGGACCGTGCAGGCTTGCCCAAAAAACACCAGCAAGTGGCAACTTGATATCAAGTTTTCAACATTAGGGTTTTTGAATGTAAAAAACAAAAAAAAATCTGTGATTTATTAATGCCCAACAAGCAAACCGCCGGCGGTGGCGGCAGTGGTGGTGGGAAAGAAAACTTTAGTTAAACTATTATAAAAGAAATTTCAGCATAAGAACAAATAATAGTATCAAAAAAGCAAAAACATAAGAAAAAGGGACCCTTCCAGCCTAACATTAACATATTTTCAAAACTCAATGCCGACTGACATTGATAGGTGATTGATCACAGAAGCCTTGAAATTAAGGCGTAATTTCAGGTGTGCTTGCATTGACACTGTTGATATTTTTAATTAACTATTTCCTTTGATGAAAGAATCCCAGGATGTGACTAATCACCAGGAGCAAAATAAAATATGACGAAAAGAAATACTGGTGTTTTTAATAATTTCACAGTCTGGAAGACCTTGATTGGTGGCTGATTTGGCTAAGTAATTATATCATAGATTCAGCTTCAAAATGAGAAAAATATAAAGCAAAATTAAGATTTCTTTTAATTATTACAGTTAATTAAAAATATTGATGTAATCGTACATTTAAACAAAAATAAGGAACATGTTGTGATTAAAAAAATAATAATTTATAGCTTATTATTATTCAGAAGAACAACTTTCTCTAAGAAAAACATTAAATGAACATGAGGAAAAAAAATTCACAGAAACATATCGAAGTTTCAATGATAACATTATTGTCAGAAAAATTTTAATAAGATGAATTCAACAACATAAAAGGCCATCAAGAATAACTTAAGTGAACTACACTTACTACTAAAGACAAGTGGGTCACCCTCCATCTTTGGACAGCAAATATAGCCTACTTCAGTTACTGTCGGTGACCTTTTTTAGTGTCATTTGATTCGTTATGTTGAGATCTTTTTTATGTTATCGGTGGTGTTGTAATTGGAACTTCAATATGTCTTCAAGATTCTTTTTTCCTCTCTTGTACCTATTAAATTTTTTTTTAAAAAAAAATGCTACTATTATGAATAGCAACAAACTATAAAAATCGTGTTTTCTAATCGCAACACTAATAAACTATGCTATTTCACTAGTAAAATTTTAAAAATATGTTAAAAACCAAAATTAAACAGACTTGATATAATTAAACTCAATACGGTGATTCGATGACCTGAAATTTGTATTAGGACAAGTTTCAAATTAAACCCAATCAACTTATTCGACTCGAAAAGTCAACTTCTGACCTCATCAAAACCCGAACAAAACTCATTTTAATTCTTAAAAAACTTCAAAACAATATTGTATAATTTTTTATAAAAAACAAATACTAAAATAATATCATTTTTATGTTCACCCAGATTAACAGGTATATAATTAATAACTTGGGCCCGGGATCGGGTAATGGATTGAGCTGTCTATAACAACTCTGATCAGACTAAGCCATTCTATCCTACGAAGTAATTGTTTTGTCTCTCCAACATGCTTGTTTTCTTGATCCTTGTTCGCCGGCAAAACAACATTCATGTCACTACCAATTAAGAACATCAGGTTGCTTCGTAGTCTGTATTTAATATATATATATATATATATATATATATATATTAAAAGAATTAAACAAACATAAAAAAATATATATAAAAATTGCGGAAAAACATGGAGCCCATTGATCCATAACATGCACACCACAACTTGAATCGTATGAAAAACAATGAATAAATATTTGAAATTCTGCAATCTCTGTTCCATTTCTTTAACATGTTTGCTACTAATAAAATCACAAAGAAAAATAATTAATTAACCAAAATTAAAAAAAAATAACCCCCAAATTTCACTAACTCTACCCTACCACAAATCCACACCATAATCACATTTTTGAGACCCAATCTCTGCAGTTGCCGTTAGTTTATCCACCGTTAAATCACAGTCAACTTTAACAGTAATCTCCCATGTCTCAACAGAACCAACCTTAATCTTAACCGGAGCCCTCAAAACCAGCTTAAACGGCACCTGTCCTTTGCCAACCTCATCGATCATCGCCGTACGATCCCCGCTCCTTAACTCAACGGCAGACCCCTTTAACGGCGTTACAAACACAGTCACATTGTTTGTCCCTTGGTAGAAAATGGGTAACGATCCGGTGGCCAATTTAACGCTGTCATAGTAAACATCAACGGAACTTCCTCTTCTATAATAAATCCCAATTTTATCGTTAGGGTTATTCGCTCTCACAGTGACGTCAAATTCCGGAGAGACCCATCTTGATGACGTCAGATTAAACCCCGAAATCGACAAACGCTCGACTGAATAATCCGGTGACTCCGGGCGGAACACAAAATAGAACACAGCGGCAGCGACGCCAACGAGGAAGATTAAGGCGGTGAGGAGTGCGAGGAGCCAGCAGAGGCAGCAGCAGCAGGGGCTACGGCTAGGCTTGCGGCGGGTGAGACGTTCGTGGCGTTTAGCATTTTCCGGTGGTGGGACTCGGTAGACTTGATCTTTGGGGATTTGGATGACGTAAGTTCCTGGTGGCGGCGGGACCGGTTTCTCTGACCGAGGAGCATCGGGTTTTGTTGGTGACTCTGGGTAATGTACTGCTGCGGGAGGAGGTTTGAACTCGGTGGTTTGTGGCGGTGAGTCGTCTCGGGGATGAACTCTGTCGGCCATTGTTGATGATTATTGATCGACTCAGTGAGTTGAGACTGATGCTCTGTGTCTGTTAACAGATCAGAGAGGGAAACGGAGATGCAGGTAAGAGAGTGTGCTGTATCCTGTCTGGTGTTTTAAATAGGCGTGTCTTAAAGATGAGACCGCGTGAGAAATTATTTACTCGAATAAGGGGTAAATGGGGAAGTTCACATGTTAAAAGGAGAAAAAGCGAAGAGCGGTGCGCGGCGTTACCGCGTGAGGGATTAGCTTTTGACATTACGTTTAGATACGTTAGATAATGTTTTGAAAGTGTGTTAGGTATAAAAAAAAAATATTAAATTAATTTTTTTGATATTTTATGATTTAAAAAAATATTTTTTTAAAAAAATCATGCAACATAATAACAAAGGATTTGTTGAATTTTATTTTTTAATTTAAAAATATATAATTTCAATAAATAACTGCAGAAAATAAATATTGCTGTGCTGTTAGGGATCCTAGTGCGTTGTTTTTTTGTCCAATATCTATTTTGTAAGAACAACAAAAGATTCGGTGCAGATGCTATCAGAACTTGTAATAAGACGAGAAAATCATTGTGCAAATCGTGTAAT
>Ga0325402_1005507_pt1 | contig 11865 bp, 3 predicted proteins | sample PopdelMetagenome_22_FD_207212 | JGI IMG/M metagenome (GOLD analysis project Ga0325402, IMG submission 207212) | Populus deltoides microbial communities from Bellville, Georgia, United States - Xylem-PdKOR-R3 | ecosystem: Host-associated > Plants > Phyllosphere > Stem > Wood/Secondary xylem...
CCTAATAGTAAAGCCATAAGACAATAATCAACAACAAAACACAAGGAAGAGAAGGTGATCCATCATATTTTTGTATTATATGTGTGTTTTGTTAGAAAAAAGAAGAAAAAATTAAGAAAAAAAAAAAAGCTTTGAAGAAAGGAGAAGGGAAAAGAAGAGAGGGAGAGAGAAAGAGAAAAAAGCTTACTTGAAGGAAGAGAGGGTGTTAATGGAGACAAAGTGAGGTTTCAGAGACGTCGTTCTTGGGCGAGGAGGGTACATCATCAAAGAAGCTATATAAGGAAAGTGTAGTTTAGGAAGTTCACATTCTTAAAACCTAAAAAAACCACTGGTCTTGTGCATAAAACAGCTAGTGGTTTTTTCTGTTTTTTGGGTCACGTGGTCCAGTTAGAAGCTGAGAGACTTTTAAAAAATAAATAGAGCCGTCTAACGTATAGATCGTTGACGCGTGTGGTATACGGATACGTAGACCGTAGTTCCTATTTCGGTAATTTTATTTTATAATCGTATTATTATTTTTTTTTGAGAGAAGGAAGAAATATATAAATAAACCTCCTGGGGAAGTGGAAACCTGTCCTTTATTTTTAAGGAATGGCCATTGTGTCCCCCAATGTCCCAAAGTGGCTTTTTTAAGGTTTCGGAGTGGGTGCTAAAGTAACAGAAGGCTGTCATTGTCCGTAAGAAGGACCAGCTCACCCCCTACCAAATATTGACTAATCATGTTTTGCGTGGGGAATAAAAAATATAATAGTCTCCAATTATGCTCTTAATTAAATTGGCGAATAATCTGCCCACTTGGCAATAAACAAATGTATGATCTTTATCTTTATACAAATGGCAATATCTCCATTAAAAATAATAAGAATCTATCATTAAACAAGGACTCCAAAGTCACAAATGTTCATGTAAAACATTTATTATCAGATTTTATTTATTATATACCTAAACATCTGAGATCACAAAACTTCTTGTACATGTAGTTATTATTTCGGATGTGAAGTTTTAAACTCTTCTAGCTCTCCACTGTTTGTATGGGTTTGAAATATCAGTAGTGTTCTTGCGAGTATAATTGCTATATTGAAAAAATAAATTTAAATTCATAACATACCAAATACCATGTTGATTTGGTCTGACTAAAAAAAAAATCTAACCATGTTTTTTTAAACTTTTTAAAAAATGTCTAGGCCATGAGAAATCTTTTTGATAGTTTTATTAGATTAGATTTCATGGGTCAACCGTGAAACCTCTAGCCTAACCCTTTGCCTAGCCCAAACTTCAAATTAAATCATGTAGGAGTTGGCTTGACTTAATCTCGTAGACTTGACAAGTTTAAATGCAACTTATAAGACCAATAAAAATATAGTTTCGTTTAAAATAATAATTAAAGATATCATTTTTTTAAAAAAATATTGAGACTATGCATATTGGATTGACCCGGGTAAACCCAAATTAACCCCCAAGTCATGACTTAGATTATGGACATTAACCATGCACGATGAACTAACATGGTTGGGTCATTTGTCTCTTTTCTTTCCCTTCCATTCTTCCCTCCTTGGTTGAGCCTTCATTGGGCTCTGGTAGGGATGAAATTCAGGATTAAATTAACAAGTTATTAGAGAATAAGAGACTAAATTAAATGAAGAGGAAAGCTGACATGTTGGGGAAGGCATGTGCAACCTTTTCCGAGCTCTGATGACAGTCTTTCTTGATGCCATTAGAATCATCTTGACATGAGCTTTCTTGTACAGCATCATATGGTGGTGATGAAGCTCTAATATGGCTTATGTTAGTGAATATACCATGTAATGATCAATCGGTTGGTTACATGTAATACTGATTTTATTCACGTAAAACATATTTATTATGAATAAAAGCTTTCTTTATTATTAATATTCAATTATATTTGATTAATGAACCTAGAGTAAAGATAAAGTTTATGGAACAAAAATGCTTTGCATATAAAATTATAAAGTTGTTATAATAATGAGATTTCTATTGCATCAAAGCATTATTCCGAAATATTCTTGGTCAATATTCTATTATAACTGTATATTAACTAGAGTTGTTGAGACTGATGCATAGTATGCTTATTATTATTATTTTTTTTATGAAATGAAGCAACTGCTCTCGTAAACTATGATAAGAGGGGTACTTGAAATTAATAGATAGGTGCTTCTTAAATAATATATACATTGAACTGACCTGTAAGAGAATTCTATATAGAGAGATCATCTATGTTTATAGAAAAGCTCATGTGATAGTTGTGCAAGTGATCCTTAAATTTGAAATCATTAAGTTATCTTATATAAGGAGTGTTATGCTTGGATCCTAACGACATGTTGTTCTAATCAAGGGTAACAAATAGACTAATATTGGGTATAAAATAAACTATATGAAGGTATTTGAGCAAGTAAGAGATGATTCATTATCTTAGGTGAATTAGAGAAAATGTTTAATTTTTTCTCAAATAGTATTGATTGTGAAATCCATTGTTAATGTGGAATGAGATTTGAAAAGAGTTTCAAATTTTATTCAAAGAATCAATGACTATAGTGTTGAGAACTAAAATGATTTAATAAAGCAGATATACTTCATGTTATTTGACGACACATTCTTCTTGTTTTTTCCTCTCTCTCCTCTCCTCGATCTTCATGCCTGATTTTTTCTCTTCTTCCATTCAAGGAAAAAAATGGCTATATATTTTTTTTCCATTTATTTTCAATCATTTGAAAAACAAAAACCAAATATTTTTTTGTGAAATCGAGCCCCATCCCATTTGTGAGATCTTTTATGACTTCACGAGAACCCAACATCAAGCCCATTAAAATAAAACATCAAGGCAAATCTTAAATAAAATCAATGTGTGAGGATAAAAAAAACTTATGTAACTAAAAAATGAAAAAAAAAAAGCATTATACAAATCCACAATACAATTTTGTGTGAATAAATGCACCGTAAAATGAATAGTTGATTTCTTAGCTCTATTAGTGTTTGTTAATAAATTATGTTTTACTTTACATGCTTTTATTTAGACATAAAGTATACGAAATAGTATTATTAGCTAAAGCTTGATGATACTCTATTATATATCATTGGTTATTTGAATTTAAATATTAAATTATATTATCCCGGATGAATATAGTTTTTTTTATATAAATATATTAATTATTCTACTAGTGACTTGCCTTTCAGTAAACCAAATTAACAAGCATGGCTAAATTTTATGATGCAAAAACTTATAAGAAGAGGTTATAGAGTTTTTTAATAAGATGTTTTAAAATATTAATTTCTAAATTGTTTCTTTTAATCTTATTTAAACCCTAATAATGGAGAAAAGATCCAACTCTTTTAATTATTCAAAAAATCTCTTTTTTTTTCAACTATATATTTTTTTCCTTTATGTACATGACAAATTATTTTTTATATTTTTATTTGAAAATATACATGATAGCTTTATTGTTTATATAATAAATGACCAATAATGATGAATGGTTGAGCCTTTTATTAATTATTGATCTAATTTTATATAGACACTTTTTTATTTAACTTGCTAATATACATAATAATTAAGACTAAAACTTTCCATGATGATCTTAAGAACACATTCCTCGTATTGACTTGGTATATTGAACTCAAAATGTTTAATTAAGTAACATTCGACTAAACAATTATTAATTTTAATCTAATAACTTCTTAGTCATGTATAAAGTATACCTCCTACCATGTTGTTTTCCTTTCACACCCCTGTAGAAATTCCATGCTCATTTTGTTAGGCAAGGACATCCTCGTCATTTAACAAAATGATAGAGGTTCTACCTATTACTTTAACAAAGCGTTTTGGACATGACACCACATGTCACTAATAAAAATGGACAATGAAAAGCATAAGGCAAAGAGGAAAAAAAGTGATTTCCTTTTTTATTTTTAAGGTTTCCATATCAGGAAATTGGAGATCGTGCAGCCTGCTAATGCAAGCAAAATGGATGTAGTTAAGGTAGCTAGAAGTGGTTATTAGGTTGTCGTGATGTCTAATGAAAGTTTTGGTGTTTTAGTTGATGTTTGATTTGGTGAAATAAAATAAAATTATATTTATATAAAATAATTAAGAGTTAAGAAACAAAAATTAAAATTGAAACAAATAAAGTGAATTAGAATAAACATGCATGGTAACTTAGTTGGCGCATGTTTTACACATTCCAGCGCGAGTAAGATGTCTATCACACTCTTGTTGTGCGTGTAACAAGGTACAGTGGAGGAACACGACTTTCTGCCATGGCGTTGGATTCCTCTTAGTAAGAGCTTCCCAATGAGGCAGTGTGTACATGTTGGAAATGCATGAAGACTTATTTTTCATTTCTTTTCCTTCTCCTCCCTCTTTTCTCTTTCTTTTTTCTTGGGATTCGTGTTGGTCTACTAGAGTTGAAAAATGTCCTTCATTTTTTTTTTAATTTAGTTCTCATTCTTTCAATTGTTAATTCTTGCTTTTAAATTATTTCAATTAATTTTTTTTTCAATTTCATCCCTTAATAATTGATTTCATTTAATTTTTATATCAAATTTAATCCATATTCTTTTGATTGAAAATTTTTTGTTTTGGATTTTTTTCTTAATACATTTTTTTTCAACATTTGGTTTTATTTTTATTTTTTTGAGATTTTGGTCCTCAATGTTTTTTTTATTTCTAATTGTTTTGTTTTATATCTTTTTTTAATTGATTTTTTTTTTAATTTCATCCCTCAACATTTGGTCAATTAGAGATTTGGCTTTGTAAATTTTTCAGGTTTGCCTTCTATGAGGTAATCTCTACCTCATGACCCAGATCATGGGTTTAGAAGACTAACTTAGGATGCCTTTGGTATATTCTTAGGTTTTTTTTTAAATTGATTTTTTTTATCAATTTTATCCTTCACCATTTTATTGGTTTAAAGATTGAGTTTCGTGATCATTTTCACTTTTCTTGTATAGGGTTATCACAATCTCATGTCTCAGGTTTCAGGCTTAGCAAGTTAACCGGGGTGAACTTAATTATTTTGTTCCCGTTGTTTTTTTTAAAATATTTTTTTTCTAGTTTCGCCCTTTGTTAATGGATTGGTTTGAGAATTGACCCTTATAGCTTCATTTAATTTGGATTTTTTACAGGGTTATCCTAGTCTCACAACTAGGATACAGATTTCATAGGCTAACTTGAGTTATTTTTAAAAAATAAATAAAATTCTTTTCTTAACAATTCCTCCCTTAAATGTTTGATTTGCTAATAATTGAGTTTCAAATATTTTTTTATTTTACTTTCAATAGGATTATCACGTTCTGATTTAATTTTTTCTTTCTATGAAGACCCTTCAAGAATATTAGGGGATAACTTTTCATAATATTGATAATCGTTTACTTTTTGCAATTTATCATTGCTAAAGTTTTGTTTAGTTCAAAGTTTTTAATGTCATTCTTGTTTTTTATTATGTTTTTCATAACCTATTTTTGGGTTATTCCCCAATTCACATTTTTTCTCTCTTCAAAAAAAATATAAAAAAATCAAAAAAATATTATCAAAAAATATAACAGTGAAAAGAGGATGCCAAAAATTATCAAAAATTGGTTGAGGAGGTTCAAAAATACAAAGATTGAAATTTAACGGTATTTTATTGACTGATGAGAGCCCTGTTAACGAAGAAAATTTAATTTGAGGAAGAAAAGTCCAAAATCAGACATTTATAGACTCAATTAAATTTTATTGAAGGTTTAATTGAATTTATAAAGGGTTTGATAGTAAGAAAAATTTATTTTGGAGTTAATTTGGGCTTTAATTAGAAGAAATTAAAGTTTTGGGATTGAATTATAATTTTTGAAGTTAATTTGGTTAAATCAGGGGCTTAATTGCATAAATATTGAAGTTTGGTGGCCAATTAGGGACTTAATTGAAGAAATCCAAAACCAATGACCAAACTGGAAAAGATGCGTAAATAGAGGGGCTATAATGAAAACCAGATCAGGGGTCAAATTGAAGAAATTAGAAGTTTATTGCTCAATTGAGGGTCAAATTGCACTAATTCGAGACTAAGGACCAATTTGGAAAAGGCGGCCAACTTCAAGGCCGACGATTGAATTTTGCAGGGATGCAATTGAATTGATTTTTAAAATCAAAATTGCAATTGAGAACTTGATTGAACAAATTACAAATTGAAGACTGATTTGGATTTTGACATAAGTTTGGCGCCATTTTCATTTAAATGAAACGACGCGTTTTGCCCAAAACGGCGTCGTTTCATGCATAGTTCATTAAAAAAAAATAAAGACCCAAAACAGTGCCATTTTGAATGACACCGTACGTCCTTTTCTTCCCTTGGACGTGCAGAAAACAGGGGAAGGGAGCTTTTTGTTCCCTTGTTTTCACCGCCTTTTCTTCCTCATTTTAGCTCAAAAAGACGCCGACCAAGGACACTGATGCAAACCATATTATTCAATAGTTTCACTCACATTTAACTAGTGTTTTGCCTATGTTTTATATATAAAATACCTTGATATTCTTTGTTTTATGTTTTGAAGGCACTTTTGGATGAAAGATGCAAAAAGGAGTAAATTGGAGATCATTGGCAGATTTGACCTTTAGTCAATGTTTTGTGCAGAGCGTGAGCTCTAGAAGTTGAAATGAAGTGATTCTAGTGGCATTAAAAAGCTAACATCCATACCTTTTTGGACATCTAAGGCAAGAAAATAAAATAAGGAAGAGTATGGAAATCGCATCCTTCAAAGTCAAATCTTGCAATCTGCCAGTGTTGACCTTCGGCCATTCCAACTTGAATATCTGGAGCTACAGAAGTCCAATGGATGAAAACTCAATTGTTTTGGATTCATGACTCAAAGTTCTATAAACGCTCCAAATTTCAACAAAAAATGATGTCATATGAGAGAGATATGATTTTTCAAAGATGATATCTGAATTCTACCAGCAAACAGGTTTCGTGAAGAAACGAGTCCAAATTACGTTCCAAAGTATCTAAACCGATATCCAAGTTTTTATTTCAGCAATTTAGCTCCTCTAAGTCAAAGCTTGAAGATTTCATGCAAGGCTATTTCTTCTTTTTTAGAAAAATAGTTATTGAAGTACTTAAATGTAAACAGTCTACTTAATGGAGGACTGTTTTGTAAAATAGAGACCTAGGGTTTCCTAAGATATAAAAAGAATGAGAGAAGAGAAGGGGGGCAGCCAGCCAAGAAGAGAAAAACGTCCCTTTTCTCTAAGAAACCCTAAATTATGCATTCTTCCTTATTTTTGATTAGTTGTTCAACAAACATGCAAGGCTAAACATTTTTTCTTGGTTGCAAGGACACGGAAACCTTTAGATTTCAAGAACTGTGAGATTTATTTTACCTTTTCTTTTCAGTTTATATGATGAATATGTTTGTTCTCCTATGCTTATTTTCCTATGATTGTTTATTTTAATTGCTATAGCGGACTCTAAGTTATTATTGTAGACAATCTATTGCTAAGTTTGATATCAAAACTGAAGTTGTGGTATATGAACTTATGAAGCAACTGAGTTTAATAATTGTGGTGGATCTACGTTATTAATCTTAGGGAGAACATTCAATCAAATCAAACAAAGACTGCGGACAGTTATGTTTTCTTGATTAATCAACTTATCTAGTTCTTAAGGCTGCCATTGAATTAAATTACTAATGCGGACACTGTGGTTGTTTGATGGTTAGGGCTAGTTATATGGCGGATCCGTTAACTAACCAATGTTAAGAAGAGATAAATATTCGGAATATAAATTGATGTTTTGTTTCCATGATCAGTTCTGATTTCTGTAAGTGGATGTGTGCTTGTGACCAAGGTTTGTTCTCTTGATAATTTTATGATTTTATTAAATTTCATTTGATAGTTTTCTGTTTTCTTTTGCTTTAGCCTAGACAACGTCCAAACCCCCCCAAATTGCATATCATCTAGCATAAAAATATGACTTAAACTTCCTCGTGGGATCAACCCCTTCTTGCTTGCTCTATACTATCTTGTGTGTTGTGTTTGAAGCTAGGGAATTAATTTGTGCGACCGCGACATCGCAACAGACACCTATTTGCTTAGCTGACCTGTGGCCTCCCACGTGTTGGAGAAACAGAGGAGACGTGCCTCCTCGGGCAATCATGAGGCGGCAGCACAATGGCCGCCCCAGCCATGTCTCTACCCATTTTCACCACCCTTCTCTACCTATAAATACAGAGGCAGATGGGGAGCAGAAACGAGAGAGGGAGCATGAGAAGAGGAGAAAAAGACTGAAAGGAAAAATAGAGGAGGGAAGTAGCTGAAGACCGAAAGAAAAAAAAGAGAAAAATAGAGGAAGAAAAGAGAAAAAAAAGCAGAGAAAAACAGAGGAGGAAGAAGGAGAAGAAAAAGGACCACCACCGACCACCTTCAACCCAGCAGCGCCACTGTTGCGCCTCCTCTCCATCGCCACCAGCAGCAGCAGCTCGTCGAGTAGAAGAAGAAAAGAAAAGAAAAAACAGAGGCTCTCGCCTCTGCACAACGAAAAAGAGGAAGCCAACACCGCGCGTCACCGTACCCCTCAGCCACCACTAGCAGCGCTGTTGCCACCGCCACAGTCGCTAGAAGCACTATGAGCCACCGCATGTAAGCCTTCTTCCCTTTCCCTTTCTCATCTTCTTCTTTGGGTCTTGCCACTGTTCACGTTGCATGTGAACAGTGGAGAGACCCACTGTTTACATGGCCCGGCAGACGCGGCCCAGCCCAATTCAAAATTGTTTTTTTCTCAAAAATGCTTTTGAGAAATTGTAATTTTTCAATGTATTTTTCTATTAAATTTTGCTTAATATCAGTTTGTATTTTATGTCATAAAAATACAAATCCAGTATTAAAATACCTGATTTTTGTCAAAACTTTGAAAATACCAAAAAAATTTGAAAAAAAAAAGAAAAAAATATTTTTGTGCATACGACAAAGTGTCTCAAAGCTAAAAAAATCATATTGTGTTTTTTCCATACACCAAAAAATAATGTTTTAACATGCATTTTGACTTTAATAACCAATTTATTAAAGTCAAGAGAACATTGGCCAAAATTTAAAAAACAACAAAAATTTTATTTTATTTGTCTTTTAGTATCCGGGGTACGACATTACACGTAATACGTATTTTAGATATTAAATTCTTTTTTCGAACGCTAGAATGGTTATGTTTTACCCCATTAAGATAAGAACCTTCTTATTAAGGAGGGCTTGTCTTGAACTTTAGACAGACCAACAATTAGAAACCACAACAAGATCTTAAATTTTATTAGACAATAAAACAATCAGCTTACCTTAGGTAGGGCATAGTTGGGGTACTAATACCTTCCCTTTACGCAACCAGTCTCCGTACCTGATCTCTGAGACCAGTTAGGGTTCCTAGTGATCAGAATATTAGGTGGCGACTCCCATTCAAATTTTCCACTGATAGGAGACAAGAATTCCTTGTCTCTCCACATTTGCCAGATCGACCCATTACATTTTACTTGAGAGTGGTGGACGATCGTCGCGACGCCGTACCCATGTGATAATGTTATTAAACTAATTGTTCTTATTAAACCTAGTCAAGTTAATAGCCCAAGCCTCAAGTTTTTTTTACTTCTTTAAAACCACTAGTTTCATTTAAGCATCTTTTTTTTTAATGTTGGAAAAAAATTGGTTCGGTCAGCAACATAGTATGGGCCACCAATCTAGTTTTTAACAATATAACATGATCTTTTCCTATGCAAACCTTGTCGAAGACATTCTAAATTACTCTTGTATTTAAAAGTATATAATAAATGAAAGGCATAAGCTTAACACCTCTACTTTTAAGCCTAAGTTGAGCACATAAAAAATGAATCTAGGATTTCGCCCAAGATTGGGTCCAAAAATGGTCCTAGGGTTTGCCCCATCCATCACCAAGCCTCAACACAAAACACGAGGCAAGGCTTGTAAAACCTATCAAGCCTAAAACTCGATGGGCCCTAATTCCATCCAGGCACACCATGGTTGGATAGGATTTGACCTTTAATTAGGTTTAAGTGTCCAAATAACCTGATTAGCATGACTTTATAGTGGTCTAGTTAGCCTAGTTAGTGCAACCTTTAAGGTGGCCTAGTTGGCCCATCTGCTGGAACTTCTAAAGTGGTTCAATTAGCCTAACTAGCCCATTACATTAACCTCTCATGCAAATTCGTAGTACCTCCATTAAAGTAGGCTCAAATAAAACTTCCTCTCACTCAAGCGTGGATGCTCGAATCCAGTCTTCTTTACCTATCCTCTATATTATTGGTATTTAGTATTAAACACTAACACAACCTTACCATAATTAGGCAAAAAAGTAGAGTTAAAGACATGTTTATGCTAGAGCATGACCTATATGACACATCATTTCCCAATCAATAGTGTAACTACCAACCATCAGTATCTTAAATAATTTTTCTTAAATTGGTCAAATAATGTTTTCCTATATAAGTTGGTGCATTTCATAGGTATAAAAGCCCTCATGAAATTCATTCAATTCTGGACACACATAGAGAGACATTCTTTTTCTCTCTCACACAACACCTACATCTATCATTTTACTCAATTCTCCTTGCAACATAATACACAACCTTTAAAACTATATCCCTTATACTACTTAACTGATTTAGACATTAAAGGATTCTTAAGGCTTTATAGGGGACTTATTTTATAGGTGTTAGTAATCTTTCATTGCAATACTTTTTTTTTTTTTATCTTCATAACCATATTATTTTTTATTCAAAGGCCAAAATCTAATAAGGTTTTCTATAAGCCTTATTAATAGTGTATTAAGTAAAAGTCGATTCATCTACCTTATTTTTTGCTAATGTTTTAGCTATTTTCATAGTAAATAATCCAAAAACTTCAAAAATAGAAGGGTTACAAACCTCTCTACCATAGGTGTACCATCAGTTTCTTCATATATTCAACAACTAGCCTAATAAGTGAGAATGCTCTAGAGGTTATTTAGTTATACAAGAGTAACTCAAATCCTTACCTCTTCCTCAAGAAATGGCTCTACCATGAGCTCCACCATTTAGCCACCTAGTGAATGAAAATAACGTTTCATGAAGAGAAAGATCATAATGGTGTGCAAAAGAGTAGGATAGAACATTATCGTTTTTTGAGTACACCCAAGAGTTGCTTTTTTTTTTTTTTGTCATGAAGAACATTCTCAAAGCAAATATTTAGAGAAGTCTAAAGATAAAGGGTTATGGAGCTGATGCAACCATATTATTCAATAGTTTCACCCACATTTAACTAGTTTTTTTACCTATGTTTTATATATAAAATACCTTGATATTCTTTGTTTTATGTTTTGAAGGCACTTTTGGATGAAAGATGCAAAAAGGAGTAAATTGGAGGTAATTAGCAGATTTGACCTTTAGTCGATGTTTTGTGCAGAGCGTGAGCTCTAAAGGTCAAAATGAAGTGATTCCAGTGGCATTAAAAAGCTAACATCCATACATTTCTGGACATCTAAATCAAGAAAATAAAATAAGGAATTGGAAATCGCAGCTTTCAAAGTCAAATGTCGCAATCTGCCAGCGTTGACGTTTGTCCATTCCGACTTGAATATCTGGAGCTATAGAAGTCCAATTTATAAAAACTCAATTGTTTTGGATTTCTGACCAACAGTCCTATAAACACTCAAAATTTCAGCCAAAAATGATGTCATATGAGAGAGATATGATTTTTCAAAGATGACAGCTGAATTCTGCCAGCAAACAGGTTTCGTGAAGGAACATGTCCAAAATACGTTTCGAAGCATCTAAACCGGCATCCAAGTTTTTATTTTAACAATTCAGCTCCTTTAAGTCAAAGCTTGAAGATTTAATGCAAGG
>Ga0325402_1005510_pt1 | contig 11861 bp, 7 predicted proteins | sample PopdelMetagenome_22_FD_207212 | JGI IMG/M metagenome (GOLD analysis project Ga0325402, IMG submission 207212) | Populus deltoides microbial communities from Bellville, Georgia, United States - Xylem-PdKOR-R3 | ecosystem: Host-associated > Plants > Phyllosphere > Stem > Wood/Secondary xylem...
TTTTTTCTCATCTCATTGCCCATTGTAATTTGCGTGAGTCCCATTTAACAATTTCTTTGAAAAATATTGCGTTTCTCATCAATAATGACTTTATTTTCCAATCATGATATATTTCAAACTTTACTTGTCGCTGTGTTTTTTGGCCGATTTCTATTTTCTTCTGAAATCTTTATTTTCCTTTTCTATCTTCCCTTCTTTCTTTCTAGGTGATAGTATACAAAACGATGCCCTCTTGATAAATACAGAGATCACTTTATTTTGTTGATGTCTCTCCCCACCAAACGCTCAGCCACAGCCAGCACTAGCACAGCCAGCACTTCCGCCTCAAATAATTTCCTTCCAATGAAGAAGGCCAAGTCCCAGGCCGCCGCCGCCTGTTCTCCTCTCGACCACAACAAAAAGGGCCTCTATCACTCTGACGATGTCGTCTTCGATCCTTCTTCCATGTCTCTCGACGACGATCTCAAGCTCGTCGACTACCGCACTCCTCCTGCCGCTGCTAATTTATCTCGCAAAAAAGCCACCCCTCCACAACCCGCTAAAAAGCTCGTAATTAAGCTCGTCAAGGGTAACAACTGCTCAATTCGCTTGCATGATTTAAGGGTTTTGCTTATATAAACCACTAAATTAATGTGGATAACATGTTGGTTGTGGAGAGTAGAATTTGTTTGGATATTGGGATCTCGGTACTGCATAGCTTAATTTGGTTGTTTGATTTCATTTTAGGAGTGAGCTAAGCAATTGTAAACAGAAAACCCTATGTTTTCTTTCTATTTTGGATCTGGGTAATTAATTGCATTTCAATTAGCTTCTTTCGGAATTTGTTATTTATACAAATTGCTGCTGCTAAGGATTTGCACCTTGGTTACATGAACTCTTTGTAACTTGGAATGTTTCTATACTCTTTAAGGTTGGTTTTCTACATGTATACATGTTACGTCAAAAGCTTGGAAATATCTAGTATTGTTTTTTTTCATTCGATTATATGTCGGGGTAACATCACTTCTTGTTCTCATTAACTAAGCTCTCCCTCTCAACACTTTTTCTTGAGCCCCCACTCATCTAGCTCAATTGTACGAGCTCATTTTCGTGCATGAAAATAATTGTAGATTGAATGAATTTTAAGGAAATAATTTGTACACATTAATGCAATTGATGAATTGGCGTGTCATTCTTCTTTAATGAGCTTTTTTCTTTTACTTATGGTTTTTCTGTGATTATGAATGAATGGGGTTGGATTTAGTAGCAGTATTGAAATCTAGATTCTGGAATTACAAATCGTAATAAAATTCTGTGCCAGGTATGTTTCACCTTTAGCTGATTTTATTTTTTTCGTGAAGCTAAACCAACTCTGCCTACAAATTTTGAGGAGGCCACATGGGCAAAGCTGCAGTCAGCTATTAAGGCTATATTCTTGAAACAACCAGCTCCTTGTGACTTGGAGAAGCTTTATCAAGTATGTACTCGTATGTTTCTTTCTCCTTGTATGATCTGTACCCTTGTTTCAACTCAATGTAGCAATTTGTCAATGCGAATTTGGTTTTTATTGGTTTTGGTATTAATCATCCTGTTTTTTTAGGCTGTCAATGATCTTTGTCTGCATAAGTTGGGGGGAAATCTCTATCTGCGTATTGAAAAAGAGTGTGAAACACATATATCTGCAGCATTACAATCCTTGGTTGGTCAAAGCCCGGATTTGGTGGTCTTCTTAAAGCTTGTTGAGGAGTGCTGGCATGATCTTTGTGACCAGATGTTGATGATTCGTAGTATAGCCTTGTATCTGGACAGAACATATGTGAAACAAACTCCAAATGCACGTTCATTGTGGGACATGGGTTTGCAGCTTTTCCGAAAACATCTTTCTTTGTCTCCTGAAGTTGAGCACAAAACTGTCACCGGCCTCTTGCAAATGATTGAGAGGGAAAGGTACTTCTAAAAACTAACATATTAGTCTTAACATATATTTCTGGTTTCTAGTTTTCTGTCAATGGGTTCCACATGTCTGGGAAACTTTAATGTCCTGTATGTGTATGGGGTGCTTTAAATTTCTTTCAAAGCTAATTCTACAATTAACTGAGCTACTATTAAGAGTCAAGTTTGATGAACCATTGTCAACACATGTCTGGAATGCAGACTCCTTGCAATCTGTAACGTAAAGATATGCTTTCATTCTCCAATTGGATTATTAAATATGGAGTGACAAAAAATGAATTGTCAAAATAAGTGAAAACTAATCTGTAAATCAAATTGAAAGTAAAACATCCACTCTCTTTCCCATAGATTGGAATAAGGAAATTTGTTTTCTATTACGATATTGGAGGTCAATCATTGGAGTGGTCACAAATCTTGCAAATGAGAACTTTGTGACATTAGATTATTGGAGTGTTTTGAAGTATCATAACTTTTTTTCCTTCTTGGACACTTCATAGAGATCCTTTTCTTGTGATTGCAGATTAGGTGAAACAGTTAATAGGAAACCCCTTGGCCATCTTTTGAAGATGTTCACTTCACTAGGAATTTATGCAGAAAGTTTTGAAAGACCATTCCTTGAGTGCACATCTGAATTTTATGCTGCCGAAGGCATGACATACATGCAGCAGTCAGATGTTCCGGATTACTTGAAGCATGTGGAGGTGCCTTTTGTTTCTCCTCTGATATTATTCGGGATTAAAGTAGTTATGAAAATCAATTTTAGTTTTAGCTACAGCTTTTATGTCATTTCTGTTACTTAATATTTGTTAACTGCTGGAAAATTTGATTTGTCACATATTCCTGCAGTCGAGATTGAATGAAGAACAAGATCGATGCAAGATTTACCTTGATTCAAGCACTAAAAAGCCACTAATAGCAACTGCAGAAAGGCAGCTACTTGAACGCCATATATCTGCTATTCTTGATAAGGTGCAAATGTCCTTTAGTTATACATAGCCTCCTTCTAAAGAGCAATCTATTTGTGTTGCTTGAATAATTATTTGTCTCCCTGATCTGTCCAGGGGTTCATGATGCTTATGAATGGACATCGGATTGAGGACCTTAAGAGGATCTACTCACTGTTCTTAAGGGTCAATGCCCTTGAATCATTAAGGCAGGCCCTTAGCATGTACATCCGAAGAACCGGGCAGGGCATGGTTGTGGATGAAGAGAAAGACAAAGATATGGTTTCCTCCTTGTTAGAGTTTAAGGCTTGTCTTGATTCAATATGGGAAGAAAGCTTCTCCAAGAATGAAGGATTTTGCATCACCATAAAGGATGCATATGAGCATTTAATTAATCTTCGTCAGGTTAGTCTATCGCTCTGTTGGTTTGATCGTAATTGGTTGCAGTACTAGATCCTACTATTAACATGTAAAAGTAAGCTTATCACCTGTGTGCTGTATGAGATTACTGCAAAATCTTATTAAAAATTAAAAATATCCTTAAAAAAAGTAATTGAAAATTTCTAAAAGAATAAAAAAATGAAATACTTTTTTGCATCCAATTTACAGTAGATTTCAGATAATCAAACCCCACAAAAAGTTGGGTTCAAATCTATACTAAGCTTTCACCATTGTCATGTTGGAAGAAAATGAAAGGACAAATAAAATAAAAGGTAAATGATGATGAATTAAGAAAGTAAGCAATAAACAAGTGAATGACAATGCATACCTTTTAGAAAGACTAAGTGGAGAAAAAAATATGAATGAAACTAGCCAGAAAATGGTAGGCTTGTTCATCTTTTTGTTACATGCGTCCACTGATTATGCATTGAACTTTTTTGTTAAAAGCAATTATTAGATCTTAAAAGTTATGCAGGTAAGAGAGGTAAAATGAGAGCCATTGAACTTTTCCATGAATGTCCTAACTCTTTTGCTTAAAACACTTGAAATGTAATAAAGGCAGGCTTAAACATATTTGTTAAGAAATGTCACCAAGTTTCTTATCTCTTAGTTTGCAGATTTTCTGAAACTAAGACAAATCTTCTCTGGGCTTCAGACATATCTGAAGTATTTGAATGGTGGAATTTTCAATATATACATAACTATCTGACGTAGTTAATGGTAGAATTTGCAATAAAAATGGAAATATTAAAGTGATCAGAGTTGGATTAAGTTTTCTTTAAAATTAATTGTGCAGTTATTTGCATTTGCAGTGTCATTCACCAAAATGACACATCATGAATTGTCAGAATCAGACTAGTGTTCAGTCAAAATTGATATTGGGATAATATGCTAGTCTTCTATCAAAGTGATGCATTAATAATATGCCTCTCCTTTCCAAAAATGTCCCCTGATATGATTTACCCTGTAATATCTTTCTTGAGATATCATAGGGTGAGATTCTCCTAGTATTTTGATGTAGGCGGGGGAGTAGTCTGTTTGGCATTGCTCTCAGCTTCATTTAGCTGCTTTTGGTTCTTAACACAGTGTTTGGTTAGGGTGCTTGTCTTGGAAAAAAGAAAAGCACTAGCCTCTTTGTAAGGGCACCACTTTGTTTTTGGATCAAAGCAAGGTACCCCTTTGTTCAACCAAAAGCAAGGCAACTTACTGTTGGGTCTGTTGAGTAAAAATATAATATTTTTAATACATAGCAGTTACCAAAAATTGCCTTTTTTGGTGTCACTTTCATTTCACACCTCAGCACACTAGGCACATAGCACAACTCATCAATACCAAACAGGCTCTACAAATGCTTATTTATTGGTTGAGAAATGTTGCACTAGCTTATTTATTGGTTGGCAAATGTTATTGATAGCACTAGGTAAGTTAACTGCTAAGGGCTCTTGGAGCGTTGTATACTTGAACAAAGCAAGGCACATGCCTACATTACCTAATGTATGATAATTTATCTTTTCCTTTTTTCTTCTCGGTTTCTTGGGAAAAAAAACATCACAAATCATTCTATCCTTTGCTTACAAAATATACCGGGTAACTGTACTATTTATAAGAAAGTCGTTAAAAGTGTCACCTTTTTTTTGTCAAACCACTGTAGATCATAAATTAAATCACGTAAATTTTTAAATAACAATCGCATGCCCTTGTAAAACTTGATATGAAAAAGAAACAGGTGGCATCTTCACCTAGCCATGTGTTTTGTTTTTCAATCTTTTTCTGTGCTTCTTGAGCGACCTTTGGAATCCTAGTTGAAGGCGCCTCACCCAGGGTTTGAGAAGTGTTTTGGCCTCCTAGCTTTGTGTCTAGCACCAAAGTTGCACTTTTAACAACACTAGGGCTAGGTTTTGGGAAAATAGAGAATTTCTAGGTTTTTATCTTTATGAAGGGTTTCGGAATGTAGTGATCAGGTTGTGGAAAAGCTATGGCATAGAGACTAAATTGGCTCTTGCATGAAGTAAATATCTACCAGTGTCAGAAATTCCTTTGAAGATGGTATGTATAATTAGGCAGTAATTTTATCAGTTTAGAGCAAGTTATAGTTGGCCACTTTGCCAAGTCTGGTAACTCATCGCATTGTTGTGCAAGTAGCAAGCCAAATTGTGCATGAGTCTTCGTACATGTATAATAGAAAATGTCCTTGTCTATTATGTGTTTCTACTGAGTGGGTTTCCTTGTACTCATTGTTCCTTATGGAAAAGTACGATGCATTGCTCTTCAATTGGAAGTCCTTTCAGCATTTCTCATTATGAATGAAAGAGCCAAAATTTTCTAGAAACTTTTCATGTACATTTTTTTTATCCTTTGGAAAGGCCTCCCCTGATGCACTGCTTCCTTATAGATGTTAGAGGATATGCATGGAGTATTATCTATCATTGAATTTGGATACACACTGAATATTTGGGTAGAAAAAAGAAAAAGAAAGAAAGAAAAACTAAATCATTTGGAGTGCATGGTCCTTGTTATTGCTATCCTCTTCCTGTTACTATTAATGGAATTATTCTTTTCTTCTTGGAAGAAAGGGAGGTGGAGAGGAGGTTGAACTATCCAACTTCTTTACCGTGGGAAAGTCGGTATTCAATAATTGAAATTGTTTTGAGTTCTACAATATACTTGTCCAATGATCAGCCAAGAAAATTGTATTGGAAGGATATTTGGTGGTTTTTCTGTCTAATAGTCACACAATAGCCATAGGGAAAAACATTCCCCAACTTTTTTTTTTGTTTAACTCGGCTTTTAGTTGTTTTTTGTGAGAAAATATAAAGAATCATGACAAGGGCTGGGCTATTTGACACCTATGTTGGCTGCAACCACATAACAAGGCTAAGCAGCTGCTAAGTTAATGACCAACTGAAAAATCCCCCCTAGTATTAGATTGTAATGTTAAAACAATTTCACTGAATTTATGGAAATACATATTTAGGCAATAATAGATCAGTTGTGGGATGGTCATTTGTACTCGTGATCATCACTGCTCTTTTCCTTTTTTGTTTTTCTTCTTCTTTGTTCCGTTTCTGTTCCGTTCCTGGGATTTATATCTGGCATATTATTAGATGTTTTGCATGTATGCATAAACACAAGCAATGAAATTTCATGCAACTTGTATTCTTTCTGTGCAAGGAGGTTGTACACTTTCATTATGCTCTTATGATGATTCATCATCTGAGATTGACATGATGCAATGTGGTGATTTCTTGTTGAAGATATAAATAACATAACCTCACACTCCACACCAAAAGAAATGTATATTATTCTTGATAGTGCTGTCTATATTGTTCTTTTTTTTTTTTAAAACTGTGTTTCTGCTTACAGTTGATTTCATCATGGGAATGTGTATCCTTGAGGGTTCCTCTATTTATTGGCAAAAATTTTTTGGCACATGCTTATTTATCTAATTGTTAATGTCAATCTTAGATGATGAAATTCCATAAATTGTTGTTTTTCAGAGTGCCATGAGTTTTTGATTACTCAGTTGTCAAAATTGATTCTATAGTGTTGTTTTCAACTTCCTGCCTAAATATCCAATTTTGTTCTCCATTTGATAGAACCATCCTGCTGAGCTGATAGCAAAATTTTTGGATGAGAAGCTTCGTGCTGGGAACAAGGGTACTTCCGAGGAGGAGTTGGAGGGTACACTTGAAAAAGTTTTGGTTTTGTTCAGGTTTATTCAGGTAGTCTTGGTGTTAAAGAAAGTATTTTTTCTGCTAGCTCAACAGATTTTTCATTACTATCATATTTCTGGTCTTTTGGGAAACAAAATGATGTTAGACACGTCTATCTTTTTTTTTTTTTAATCTTTTTGTTTATGAAGGGTAAGGATGTGTTTGAAGCATTTTATAAGAAGGATCTTGCAAAAAGACTGCTGTTGGGAAAAAGTGCTTCTATTGATGCGGAGAAATCTATGATATCTAAGGTTAAGCATGGCAATTTTTACGAGTGCATGTTTCACCAAGTAATTTTTTTCTATCAATCAAATTAATATGTTTGCATTGTCATTGCAGCTGAAGACTGAATGTGGCAGCCAGTTTACAAACAAGCTTGAAGGAATGTTTAAGGTCTGAACTATTTATTTAAGTTCATTCTAGATTCTTGTTTGTTCTATTTTTCTCATTGAAACTTCTAAAGAGGATGGTAGTGATGCGAACCTCGTGATTACATGGTCACACAACCTATAATTAAGATTGAGATTTGATTTTGGAAAGCTGAAAAAGGTCTAATAGGATTGTGATACAATGGAAACTTGTCTTACAGCACTAGCACTATTGGAATGAAGTCGAATGACACCATGAAGCTAGTTAATTTTTGACAAGTCAGATTCAATTTGTTTAAGAACCAAAGAATGCAAAAATCTTCCTCATATTAAAACTGAAAAGTTCAAAAGTATTATTCATTAAAAGTTTTTTCTTTTGAAAGTTTTTTCTTTCTTTCAAAATTTAGGCTTTACATGTGTTTAAATAGTTTTGAGAAATTAATCCTAATGAATCTACTCTTGTGGGCTGAATTGATGTCACTTAAAAAACTGACCCAAAACTTTTACTAGTAAGCTCAAACCTTGATCCAAACAAGTTTTGGATCTTAGCTGAAAACCTAAGTATTAATTAAGCTCAAACATAGAAATAATAATGAAAACAACAAGTCTGAATAGTAGCTTGTCGATGCCGCATATAATAGAAAGAAAAACAAGAAAAATATCTTAATTCACTAGCTTAAGTAACTTTTGGCCGAGATCCACCTTCCTAGATACTCTAGAATTGCTTAGCCAGCTTTTAAAGTCCTTTTGATGCTAGGAACTCTGATCTGAATAGGAATTTAAGGTGTGTTTATTTCCCGGAAAGTGGTTTTTGGGAAACCACTTTCCAAACTTTCCTGTGTTTGTTTGCCATTAGGAAAGTTGGTCAACGGAAAACACTTTCTGGTCAACGGAAAACACTTTCTGGTCAACGGAAAACACTTTCCAGTCAAAGGAAAATTTGGCTTGGTTTCCAGGAAAGTGTTTTCCTTCTATTTATGGTGGAAAACACTTTCCGGAAGTTGTGAAAAATTTAGAAATGTCATATTATATGTTGATTATATCAAATTTGGTCTTCAAACTTTTGATTGCTATATATGTTTTGTTTTGAATATTTGTTTTTCAATTTCATCCCTTACAATTTAATTTTTATATAACTTTGGTCCTTGTTTTTATAATTGTTATTTGCTTTTCCCTTATCATTTTTTAATTGAAATTTTTTATCTATCAAATTTGGTCCTCATTCTTTTGATTGTTATTTATTTTATTTGAAATAATTTATGAAATTTTAATTATTATTATTTTAATTTCTTCATCTTTCAATTTTTTTATTTTTTAGATTTGATCTCTATTATTTTGATTATTATTTATTTTATTTGAGATAATTTATTAAATTATATTTTTTTCAATTTCATTCTCATTTAACTTTTTAATTTGTAAGATTTGTTCTTCATTATTTTAATAAACTTGAAAAAAATAAAACATTAATAAGTTATTTTCCAGCTCATTTTTCATGACATAACCAAACACTAGAAAATGTTTTCCAACTTATTTTCGATTACACTACCAAACATCGGAAAATAATTCACTTTCTCGGAATTCACTTTCCAAAAGGAAACTACTTTCCAGCAAACAAACGAGGCCTTAATTGAAGTTTTCTTTCCTTGTTGGACTAGGATTTCCTTCAGAACATGGAATACATTCTTAGAAATTCTTCTTTGTAGCCGCCCATTACTTTCCTTCTTTGACTAGGAGAATCAAATCTTTAGCATTAAATAATCATTCCAAGTCTAGGATTCAAATCTGACAGCCTCCTTTAGTTTCCTTGCATGACTAAGAAACTTCCTCCTTTTTTGCTAAATATTCTCCTAAATAATAGGGATAATAATGAACGTATTTTCCTTTCAATTTTAGAAGAATATTTTGTTGATTCTTGTAAGAATCTTAATATCTTAATTAGCCTAAGCCAACTTTGGACCCCATGTGGCCTAAACTCATACTCATAATATAACCAAAATCAAACCTAGTACAAGCTCCCAATAAGCCTACTTTGCTGCCCAAATTAGACCTATACATGGGCTGACTTGATTTGACCGAATAAACCATCAAAGAGATTGGACTGATCCCATCATCATGCATAAACCAAGGCTAGCTAAAACTATCCCATTCCAAAAACCTATCATGGCCGTATGGAACACAAGCTAAATTCCAAGAAAAAACTAACATAATTTTGGCCGAATGGCCTCCCCATCAAACTCAAGCACAAAATCGAAGGCCCTTCATGAGAAATCCATGGCTGAACCGTATCAAGTAGTTTATTTTTAGCCAACGTAATTTGTGAAGCTTTCATGCCTCCAAGAATGCATTCATGATGGGACACTAACAAGAGGTGGTAATATGAACTGGTTGCTAAGATTAACATGGAGCGAACTTTATATCCCTCTCACCCGCTTTCAGTTTTGCCGCATTGCACTAGTAGTGTAAAATGTCAGCACATGTGCTACGTTTGCCTTTTTCACAAGCATGCCCAATCCCTCTGACATATCATGCATGCACACGTAAAAATGGAATTAATAGAAGACAAACAGTAAATGTTACCTTTAATTCTAAACAATGAGGTAGGTCATCTTGTGACTGTAACACACATTTCTTGACTGTTGCACGTGTATATAATTTTGTTGAAATGGTGCTTGATTGGACTTCATGAGAGTGACACAGGGTCATGTTATTACTTCAAGGTAGTTGGTACGAGTGTTAAGAGAGGTAAGAGTATGAACTTAAGAGTCAATATAAATGTAATGTACTAGTATAATGAGAACATTTGTTTTCCTGAGAAAGAAAATTTCTCTTGCAGTTTGATGCTGGTTTCATACATGGATTTTTGTTTATTGAATTTGATTTGTTGGGGAGCAACTACTGCTTTGAATTTCTTATATAGCCCATTAGAAGTGCGTTCTATGCTATTGTGGGCTATTAAATCCTAATGTCTTCTCTTTTATTAATTTAGTAATGTCATGTGGGTGGGTTACCAATGATGAAAATGGCTACATATTTACCACTTGCTTTTTCTTGGTGTTACTTTTTCAGGATATTGAACTGTCAAAGGAGATAAACGAGTCCTTTAAACAATCATCTCAGGCCAGGACTAAACTTCCATCAGGAATTGAAATGAGTGTACATGTCTTAACTACTGGGTAGGTTTAGAGCCTAATAGCCTGTATTTGATTGAAATTTTTGTATATTTAGTCCCTTATTTCCAACAGAAGTTTAATTTATGTTTGGTTGGTTTCTCTGCAGGTACTGGCCCACATATCCACCCATGGATGTTAGGCTTCCTCATGAGCTGAACGTTTATCAGGTAATGCACAAGATACTGATTTTTTTCTCTCCGTTTCCACCTACTAAAATATTGAATAAACAATTGCCTTATGTGTAGGATATATTCAAAGAATTCTACTTAAGCAAGTATAGTGGAAGACGCTTAATGTGGCAAAATTCATTGGGTCATTGTGTGTTGAAAGCTGAGTTTCCGAAAGGTAAAAAGGAGCTGGCAGTTTCTCTATTTCAGGTCGGTCTTGTTTAGTTTTCAATGCATTGCTCTTTTGATGTCTTTTACTGTCATTTGTTTTTATTGATGCGACCTGCACAGGTGGATTTGTTCTAATAGCTTACCATCCTGTCCCTTCTATTCCAGACTGTTGTTCTGATGCTGTTTAATGATGCCCAAAAGCTTAGTTTTCAAGATATCAAAGACTCCACTGGCATAGAAGACAAGGAACTTAGAAGGACTTTGCAGTCTCTGGCGTGTGGAAAAGTTCGTGTCCTGCAGAAGGTAGGTGATGATTATATGCATCATGATTTTTGTGTGTTTGAGTTCTTACTAATGCTTATAAAATTGTTAAATGTTGAGTTTTCCTTGTCTCTTCCCCTTAATATTATAGAATTTATGGTTTACAGCTGCCCAAAGGGAGGGATGTGGAGGATGATGATTCCTTTGTGTTCAATGAAGGATTTGCTGCTCCACTCTATCGAATAAAGGTATGTCTGTTTCATACCTATCTATAGTAATAATAGCATGTTGTCTGACTTGCATAAGCATGGCTAATGCCAAGAATGACCTTGTGAAGTCAAGTGCTGTGCTTTTCCTTTGTTAGCTGGATTTTGGATGTTTAAGCTAACAGTTGTTTGGGGATGCAGGTAAATGCGATCCAGATGAAGGAAACCGTAGAGGAGAACACAAGCACCACTGAGAGAGTATTTCAGGATCGTCAATACCAGGTTAACCTTCACTCAAGTTCCATTTTTATTAAAACAGTTTCTGGTGATGGACATTTAACAAAGTTGTGAACTTGCTGCTTTTAATGTTTGTAATAATTACTTAATATATTCCAGGTTGATGCCGCGATTGTCCGGATAATGAAGACAAGGAAGGTGCTAAGTCACACACTTCTTATAACTGAACTATTCCAGCAGGTAAATTTCCT
>Ga0325402_1005511_pt1 | contig 11860 bp, 4 predicted proteins | sample PopdelMetagenome_22_FD_207212 | JGI IMG/M metagenome (GOLD analysis project Ga0325402, IMG submission 207212) | Populus deltoides microbial communities from Bellville, Georgia, United States - Xylem-PdKOR-R3 | ecosystem: Host-associated > Plants > Phyllosphere > Stem > Wood/Secondary xylem...
ATTCTAAGGTTTTAATAAATCAGTTATTAAATCCCCGAATATGTGTAGAAACATGTTCTTACACTTTCATGGAAAATATAACATGATTTTATTTGTCCTTAAGATATTTAACCATATTCAAATTAAAACACTTAATTCTTTTTTCTTCTTTTTATTATCTTAACATTTATAAGACATACATAAAAAGAAAATACAAAAAAAAAAACACACTCACACATTACTTTTTACTATGCCCACTCGTACATCTTTTTACATGTTCATGCCAAATCATCCATCTTTTTACATGGTCTAAAATAACAAAATTTAAAATAAATCAAATACAATTCAAAAATTACAAAAATAAACCCCAAAACTCTGGGGATTGCTGGGAATGTCTTCTGGGATCTGCCGGAATCATGGCGGCGCGTCGTCTCCACGCGCGGCCGTCACTGGCTGCGCGTGGGTTCACGCGCCGCCGCTGGCAATGCCCAGAAATGGGCAGACTTGGGACGTTTTCTTCTCCTCTCCCTTTTCCACCAGTGACCTGCAAAAAAAAACACCAAACCACAACAGCCAGTTGATTTTAGTTGTTCTTTCTTTGTTTGCAAATTTGCTTTTCTCCCTTCTCTGTTTTCAAGCCTGCCGAATCTGGAGCTCAGTTTGGTTGCATGTGCCGCCAACAGACCAGGCATGTGGATGGCTGGATCGGCAACCTTCCTCCTCCCACTTCATTTCTATATCGGCGGCGTCGTCCACCGCTGCCATGGTTGGGAGATCGGCGCACCTTTCAAGTCTCGGTCTTCTGCTCTTCCTTTACTGCCCTTCGGCCTCCCTTCTCATTTCCTCATTGTCTCTATCATGAGCTGCTGGAGAAGGGATGATGCTGCTGCTGGCCGGTGAAAACCGGCTGAGAGGAGAATGATGCAGATGAAGGAGAGGGGCTAGTTTCCCTCGGGTGGCAGGGGAAGAAAAGCCTTTGGCTGGCAAGAGGGGGAGCTGTCGGTTCGGCTTAGGTTCTGGATGTCGAAATGGCCGAGGGAAGGGAGGCGGCAGCTCTCCTCTAATGCTCCTCTGGTGCTCTTCTGGCCAAGGGAAGGGCCAAGCTTTGGCCGGTTTCGAGAGAAAAAAAGGGAGAAAACCCCAAAAATAAGTGGGGCGGTCACTGTGTTGATGACCAGGAGAGGGAAATCGGGTGAGGTGGCTGCCGGCTGTGTTTGGTCGGCGGGTTCAAGGAAGAAAATCGCCGGAGCCAAAATAGGGGTGTGGCTACAGTGTCGGAAATGGGGAGAAGATGGGGCTCTCGTTTCTCAAAGGGAGGGGCCAGCTGGTGTGTGAGAAGGAGAAAATGGGGGCTGCCTTGATTCTCTCTTTTGCTTCAAAAGAGGGGTGGAAGATGGCCGGGAGCAGAGGTTGGAACAGCTGAGAGAGCAGAGTCAGGGGGCTCTCTTGTGCTCTCTGGTTTTTCTGGCTGAGGGTTGGGGGGTAACCTAGAGCGGATGAAGACATCAAGAGACCAAGGGGTGGCGGCTCCCTGTATATCAGTTTAGGTTAGGTTTTTTTGTTTCCCCCTTGGTTTATTTTCTCCGTCTCTCCCCCAAAAATTTTTCTCCCCCCGTGTAAATTTCTCCCCCCTATTTTTTCACTGTAGCGTGGTTTTTATAAGAGAAGTGTGGCTGGGCCAAAATCACAATGGTCCCTCAACTTTTCCTTTCCTTTCCTTTTCTTTTTTTTGTTAATTTTGATTTTCTATCTCTTTTTTTGTATTTTTAAAAGCGAGCAATATCAACGTTGACTTAACAAGAAAAATCAGTGATTGTAAAATTTACGCGTTAAAAGTTGAACGCGTTCAAAATACCTTTGAAAATTTAGATTCTTCTGAAATGACGTTGAAAATGCTAAAAATGATGCAAATATATCAAAAATGCATTTTTTGGGGTTTTCATTGTTTTTTGCCCTTTTTTTGATTTTTTCTGAAAATTTATCAAAATATGGGTCAAAAATTGGGTAGCAACACTTCCTGATCAATAAAATAAAGTTTGGCCATGAATTCTCTCTGTAAAGAACCTTTTCTTCGTAAAACGCATGATCTCATAGCATTCAAAATCTTTTACTATTTTTACGCATGACTAAGGAGATGACTCCATCAATTCTCAAATTGGAGCGATCTAAACCAAATTTAAACCTGATAGGTATTGCACACCATACTGGGGGCAAAGAGTGCACATAGGAGTCTACAGTGAACCAAAGCTCAAAAAGGTATCATCATAGAACTTCTGAAACACCTTTCATGAGAGTTGCTTAAAACAAAATATGATGATTGCATTAAAAGTTTTAGTTTTCATGAGTAAAACCAAATCCTTTGAGTTTTCCTCTGAAAATAATTTCTTAAAAAATGGAAAAGACTATTAAAACATCTGCAAAAGTATAATAAAAGGCAATATTTAATGGAGCAAGAAAGGGCCCCATAAGGAACTAGAGATATCTTCATCAAGCATGAAAATGATAGGAAATGTAGCACGTGGAGCACATATTGGTTAAAGAGGACAGGTCGAGCAAACAAATGAAAATAAGAGCTCGAAGAAGGCAACAACAAAAAGGGGGACCTATGTTTTCAAAATAGGTAACAAAAAAACATGCATGTCATATTGTCATAACACTAACCTAGTAGGGAGGGTGGCTCTATTTTTTTCTTTTCAAAGGGAGGGAGCGACCAGAAGAGAAAGATGAAACGGGTTTAGGGTTTTCTTATCTTTAGGGTTTTTTGTGTTTGGCTCCCCTTTTCTGAAAAATTGCCCCCTTTTGAATATTTTTCTCTCCCTCTATATGACTGGAGGTTCACTTATTTATAAATCTTTGCACGTGCTATTCAAGAAAATACTGCAATAATTATTGCAGAGATTGTCTTCTATAATCAGCACCAACAAATCCTATATATATGGTATTTTATATTGCATTTATTATTTCCTATAACCAGCATGAATCAAATCATATATCTATGGTATTTTATATTGCAGCAATTATATATGATTCAATAATTATATCCTTGACATATTGCTTCCTTAATATTAGCCCTGATGCTCTATATTATCGCTACATGTAAACTCTTATTATTTATTTTTATTTTATTTTTTATTTTTTATTTTTAAAAAAAAAATTATCAAAATATGGGTCAAAAATTAAGTAGCAACAAACAGAAAGCAAAGGTTTTTTAATATGTGGTACATGAAGAACATTAGACAAATTAAAAGCACGATGTGGTGTATATATCTTTGTATGATCGATATTAGATATGGGAAGTCCCTTACCATCACCAACATGCAAGTAATCATTACCGATATATGGTTCGAACTCTGTCAGATTTGTAAAATCAGGTGTGACATGTTGAATAGCATCGGTGTCAAGAAACCAATCGGCAGAACTTGTTAAGGAAATATTGTTCAGCGTCAGATTTGCACTAGACTGTTGTCCATGGCTCTGAAGTTGAGCCCATTGAGGGGCTGAGTGGTCGAAGGCTTGGCATAACTGACAATGAACATTAGACCACTGTGAACAGGCATGATGCCCCTTATTTCGCTGCCAATTTCCCTACCTCCAGTCATTGTTGGAAGACCCATTGAAGCTGAGAAAATCAGACTTGAAAGAAAACCTGTGTTCTCATCCATTGCTAGAGTTAGATGGAGAAGCAAGAGCTTGCTCAAGAGTACGCCAAACAAAGTGCAAGGTTTGACAGTCAATAACAAGATGGAGAACATCCATTGAGAGCGAAGAAAGTAGTGCACTTAGAATGAATTGGTCCTGTTATTTCCAACAAAGAAAAGAGTGATTTACCTAAGGATAAGTACCATCAACAGCAAACACATGAGGAGGACACGATAGTAAGCCATCAATAAATTGAAAAACTCCTTGTCCTAAGTGATTTGGCTTCATCTACATTCACCAATATAAGTAATTTGTGTTTGTAAGTTTCAGAAAAATAACTTGATGGGTATTGGAGAGTGGAACAATGGTATCCACCGAAGCAATATAGATGGCAGCAACAAAAGAAGTTTGCAAATTTGAGACATTCATGTTGGCAAGATTTCAGCCAACATCAGTAGGGGCAAAGTGTAAAACAGAGGCAGGAGTAAAGGAAGCCTCATATGCAGACTGCATTGGTGGTGCAATAAAGGAGAAGGTTTGCACTGGTGGTGCAGTAGAGGCAGAGGAAGTCTGCATCGGTGGCTGAGAAGAAGAGTCCATTAGAGAGAGGGAGAAAGAGTTTTAAGTTGTTTAGGGCTCTAATACCAAGTTGTGAATAATAGAAGGCTTGACTTATCAGTTAGCCAACCTTTCCTATTTATATATATAGGGCACTATACAACAGTAAGTGTAGAGACTACAACACTAGAGTAGTTGATTAGTACTTAAAAGTGTATTTTTATCAAGGTTTTATATCATTATTTTGCACTTGAAGTATCAATAACTCCTTAACTAGAGCATGTTTTATAATAACAAGTCTGATAATATAAGATACCTTTAATTTATGGTAAATATTCATTTTAAATATAGACCTATTACATAAATCAAAGGATTGATTGATGAGTTTAATTACTGAAATTGAGAAGACAAAAGGAAGGCTAAGCTTAGAAAAGAGATGCTAGTTGAATTCAAATTGGAACATCATTCGGTTACTGGATCATAACTGGAGCTATAGAACTTGGATTTAGGTTAGTCTTATATGAATAGAAAGCTAAGACATAAGCCTAAAATGTTCATAAAGAGTCCAAGATTTAAAAAGACTGTTTTCAAGTTCAAATTGTAGCAACAATAGAGAAGTCGAAATCTATCCTACAACCCAGACATTGTTTAGTGTTCAGCCCATATCTCGAGTTCTAGAAGTCCAAATGACCTTATTCTTATTTTGTTGGAAAGCTGAGACAATTTCCCAAAACTTTCATGAGTACTATCTGTTCCAATTCTGATGTTAGCAATGATATTTTCTGTAGATAAGAAATAAGGATTGTTATCAAGTTAAGAGGTGGCCACCCACTCAACAATTAGTCATCAAATTAATAATTCTAAATTTTGGCTTTTAAAAGGAGGCATTTGCCATGTATTTAGGCATCTTGGTGTTCAGATCAAGATCACTCTCTTTCTTTGTTTTTTGTAATCTTTATTTTTATTTTTATGTTATACTAATCTCTTGTTCATGCTTTTCACTTCCTTTACTATACTTAGTTAACTTATATCTTATTTATGTTCTTATCTTGTTTATTTATATTTCTCTCTTTCATTATGTTTAGTTAAGTTTATTATGTCAAGGTGAAAAGGTTACACTAATGGTGTAAGAATGAGTATAGTGTAAACTCAACATGGACTTTAATGTTCGATACTAACATATTTTGTATTTGTTATCTATTTCATTCATAATACTTTGCTTGTTAAATGGTTAATCTAGATTTATATTGTATAACCCTTGGTACAATAAATGCTTGACCCTTTCATAGCCTACTGTATGGTTTAACCGACACTTGTGCTATGAAAGGAACTTGATTTGTTGTTAACATAAATTAACATCATGAATACCTGATAATATTTACAAGTATTAGCATTATTCACATAAGATTACTAATGTAATCATGTTAATAATTTATAATCCGATTGGAACCTCCTTTGTGTGTGGTTTCCAGTTGAGTAATAAAAAGAGTTTATACTATACTTATTTGAAATACCATTAGTGGATCCTCTAACCTTGACAATAGTTTTATCATTGTTTAATCCTTACATCAATATCCCATAAAATTCTCATAAAATCTTTGTTTTATTAAATATATATATTATTTGTAATTTATATAGTTCACCTCTCTATGGTTCGACCCCAGTCTTGCCGGATTATTTATTACTTCGACACTCTTACACTTGGGATAAAACATCGATCTTTTGATCATGTCAGTAGTCCTATAATATTTCTTATATATATACATTCTCTAATATATCATATAGTTAAATAAAAAATAGTTTCCAAAACAATGACTTATTAAACCTAGGCAAGTTCATGACCCGGGTTGCAAGTTCAATGGTTTGCTTGGATTAATCCGATATGTTGTCTGCTCAGTATTAAAAAAAATAATGTTGTCTTGAATTTCTTTTAAGTCAAGTCACGTATTGACCAATCTTTCAGGTTATATTTATACCCAAATCAAGTCAACCATGTCACATCATGTTACTATCGACATGATTTAATTTGAAATCCTAGGCTAGGCAAGGATTCACATCAAAATGTTTGAGGGATGATCAGCTAAGTCGAGTTTAATGACACTTCTAAAGAGTTTCCTACAATAATATACGTGCATTGTGTTATTATTACATTCTTTAATATGCTCATATTAAAATTACTAGGGTGTTATTTTTTTAGAATTGAAAATTGCTTTTGAAATAATGATACAATGTTGTCTAGGAAACAAATATTTTGGTGAAAATTTTTAGAAACCAAAACAAGCACAATAAAGAGTTAGAAGAGGTTTTTTTTATTAAGGAGGTATGTTTTCAATTTCTTATTTTATTTTTCTTGATTTTCATGGTTCTATCTTATGAATTCTTTTAGTTTTTTTAATCAAATGATAGACAAAAAAACTGTTAAATTTTTTAAAATCAAAGATATTAATAAGAAAAAACAAAGCTTTTACTAATAAGGGATTTAGTTGGATAAGGGAGTTGTCATGTAGTATTATGGTTACTAGAAACCCTAATTGGTCTTATAGAGATTCTAGACAAGGAACTAGTAGTGTAATGAGAAGTTATTAGTACCCTTAGTACATCTTACTTGAAGTAAGCTGCATTGTTTTTTTTTTTATCTTTGTTTGTTATGGTCCGATGATGTTTCTATTTCTATTAGTCTACATTGGCGGGTTTGCTACCATAAACAAACTCTGGTTTCCTAGGTCAAGAACTTGGTCTGAAATGGTGAAATATCCTCAATTATCATGGAGGCTTTTTTGCAGGATAAACTTGAAATTTTTTGCTATTGGATCATTCTAAATAATATTTCAGATAAAATTCTTTGTGGTTTTTTATCCTTATATCATGAGTGAATGAATTGTATCACTCCCAATAATATTTTAAATATTAACTTCATACAAGTGTTTTTAATCCTTATATTAAAGGTGAGTAATAATAAATCATTATCCCTAATAATATTTTGGATATTAACCGTTTTGTAAGTTTTTTATCTTTATATTAAAAGTGAATAATATATTCTCTTACCAAAAATAAATTTTTAATATTTTTTAAATATAGGCCAAAATCCTTGGGAACTTTACAAACTTGTTGTAAATCCATGCAACACCCTTTCTAAAACTTGCCACAGTATTTTAGATTTTTTTAAAATACTAAAGTAATTTGAAGTAGTTTTGGCCATATGCAAGAAAAAATATATTTTTTTAATTTTTTTTACTTTTTTTGGCAAAAACCTCTTTTTTTTTTAATAAAACTGTCAAAACAAGCTTAAGGGGGTATTTGCAAAACACACCCTTAAACCAAAAAACCATTTAGCAAAAAGATTGGAAACCAAATAGGTCTTAACTCTTTGACTTTATTTTGACCTAATCAGGTTGACTTGACTCAGTTGACCCAAAATCTTTGGTGCAACCATAAAATGAATTAAAGACCCTAGTTTTTGAGATTTTTTGGATTGATAAATTGGTTTTTAGAGGAGGTTATAACAATGTTTCTAGATGAAAATGAGTTGAAAAATAAGTTTTTAGATCAAATAATACAACCTTGATTTTCTGCCTACCTCTATGGTGGCTGAAATCTAGGCAGGACAACAACATGTCATTTAATTCTTTTAAAAAAAATTAGGTGTATGACAAATTGTCTGTCTAATTTGAAGAAGAAATAAAAAAGACTCAAGCATGTGGGCTTGAGCTTATTTTTAGGCCGCCTATGATCCAACGTCTAGTTTCTTTTTTAAAAAAAAAAATCTTGACCATTCATATTTAAACTCTTAAAAATTAAATAATTTAAAATATAATATATTTCATTTCTTTTAAATTCCTAGATCAATGAAGGATTTTGTTTTATTTTATTAAATTCTATTTAATTTTTACTTTGGTCTTGAATCATCATTCTTGTTGCACAATCCATCTTATTTTATTTTTTGAATTGCTATGTTGAGATCATTGAATTTTTATCATATAATTAAATAAAAATAGTTTTAAAAAAACTTATTAAACCTAGGAGGGTTCATGACCCGAGTTGCAAGTTTAGCAGGTTGACTTGGATCAATATGATATGTCACCTTTTCAGTATTAAAAAAAATAATATTGTCTTGAATTTCTTGTAAATCAAGCCACGTGTTTACCAATCTTTTAAGTTGTTTTTATATCCATCAAGTTAAACATGTCACATCATGTTAATATCCATATGATTTAGTTTGAATACCTAGGCTAGACAAGGATTCACATTGAAATGTTTCAAGGATGATTAGCCAAGTTGAGTTTAATTACACTTCTAAATAGTTTCATGCAACAATATACGAACATTGTGTCATTATGACATTCTTTAATGCACTTGCATTAAAATTACTAGGGCGTTAATTTTTTAGAATTGAAAATTGCTTTGAAATAATGATAAAATGTCGTCCAGGAAAAAATATCGAGGTGAAAATTTTCAGAAAAAAAAATGAGCACAGTAAAGATTCAGAACAAGTCTTTTTGTCAGGGAGGTATGTTTTTTATTTCTATTTTAATTTTCTTGATTTTCATGGTTATATCTTATAAATTCTTTAAGTTTTTTTTTAAATAAAATGATAGAGAAAAAACTTTAAGATTTTTTAAAATCAAAGATATTAATAAGAAAAAAGGAAGCTTTTACTAGCAAATTATTTTATATCAACGGAATTTAAATTGATATGGAAATGAAGACTTCTTATAAAAAAAATATTTGTGTAGTTAAAAACACTACAAGTATTATCATTTGTGCCAATTTCTGAACTTTACAACTTAATTTTTAGTTAGTGTTATGATTCTTTTAGCATTTATTAATTTTTAATTTATTTTATTAAATATATACATTAAATTTTAAATTAATAATTAATTTTTTTTATTGTAGAATACTAACCTGAATATTCTGTTTACATTGAAAAAGAAAAGAAAAGTTTTGACTCGCAGTATATTACAAGTCAGTTATTATTAGTAGAGATTGACATGTTTCCTAGCAAGTCCACCATTGACAAAGAGTTCACACCTTTTTGGATTAGCTAGGCTCTTTGATTAATTTTCTAGTGTTTCTGACATATATAAGAACTCCATCAATAAAAAAGAGTAAAGTTGGAAGATAAAGTAACAAGAACAATAAATATGTGCCCTACAAAGTACATTTTAATGGATGGTGTGAATGCAATTCAATTGGGTAGAAAGAATCTTGGCTGGAAAGTAGCCAAAACCTACAGATATCAGGCCAACCTTTGAAACTCAACCCCACAGCCTTAACCTTTGTGTTTTTTTCTTCCTGTTTCCATGATGGCTAATTATTATGTTGTTGAAAATGCATGCAAGGTAAATACAAGAGAATATATAGAGATGAAGTCAGGGAAAGCAACCCACTTCGGGGGTGGCATGCAGGACTAATTTCCAAAGAATTATCTAGTTTGTCTGGGAATTATATGATAGTAAAATAGTTTTTCTTTTTGGCAGCACTCGTACGTGTTATGTAATCCTTTTCAACATGGCCATGGTGGCTCCTTCAAGGCCTCTCATTGTCTTGGTGCATTCTGGGAGCTTAACAGCAGAGCTCTAGGATTTCCATAAGTATTACAATCATTTCCCTCACTAATTCTGCCCCTTTTCAATGTGAGTGATTTATATATTCGACAGATCGAGAGTAAAGAATGGCCGTACGTACAACTATATATATGGAAAATTCAACAGTTCAAGGATCCCATAGCAAGAAATGTTGAAAGGTAGAAGAAAAGGAATGAAAATGTGATGCAGAAACACTCACAGTTGGTCCCTTCAAATGGTGCCCATCTTCTTATCAACTACTAGTAGATACTGCACTTGACTGTCGTTGGTATATGACTCAATATTCTGACAAGAAATTCAGTCTTTTTGTCGATGCATTTTCAGGAATTTGCCAGCTACTTCCTGTCCAAACCTGGTGCACTTTCATAAGCAATTGAATCCTTAATTGGCATTGTCAGTTACATTAGTGACCCAGTAGTTTAATTCCAAACCAATCGAAATCATCAAACCAATATTTCAAAGCCGATTTAATAGTCTAAGCCTTCATTACAAGTAAATTAAGATGAAGATATTAATTAAGGTACCAAGAAAGCTGCAAACTTGACAAAATATGGGACATTTCTTTTATATGACTATGTATCTTGTCGGATGAGGCCCTGTTAGTGTTACTCAATCATCTAACTAGATGGCTTTTCACTTAATATATAGCATCTCTTTATGAGATTTACTGAGTTGAAACATGGAAAAAGTAGGAATAAAGAATACGGGCATGCTGTACGCGTTAAACCGAAGACAAGAGTCTGGCTAGCAAAGTTGAGCGTTCTTTCATAGCAGGAATCCTGGTTTAGTGTGTCCTCTCTTGCATGGTTAACTACTTTCCCCGGTCTTACACATGAACCTGTTAAACCAATTTGGGTTATTGGGTTGTTTATTTTTGCTTTTTGAAAAAGCTTTTAAAAATTTTGAATTTTTTATTTTTTTTACTTTAAATTAATATTTTTTTTAGTATTTTCATATCATTTTAATATGATAATGTTAAAAATAATTAAAAAAAATAAAAAATATATTATTTTAATACATTACAATATAAATAGTAATGATTACACCTTAATTTCAAATTTCAAATGCGAAGCCTTTTACCTCAATTTCAATTAGTTTAATTTCACAGGGTGAGAATATCTTATAAGACTTTTTTGGTAGCTTCGGGAATGTTTCTGAGTATGGTAATAATTGTATTTTAAAATAATTTTAATTTTTAAATTTTTAAAAATTATATCTTTTATTTTTAAAAATTATTTTTAACATCAAATCAAAACGATTCAAAAATATAAAAAATAATTTTATTCTAAAAAATCTTAATTTTTTTAGAAACATAATTTGGAATACAAACAAACAGCCACTTGCTCCATTAATGTAATTAATAATAATCAATTTTGAAAGTTTCAAAAGTATGGATTAATTATTAATCTAAGTGTATCTTTCAACAAGATTTGCCTTTTTTTCTTCTTCTAAAAAACGCCACGCATTTCTCAATTCTTGTAGGGTACGACAGCCATAAAAAACGGGTGACTAATCCCCACATGCACTTTTACATATTTGTAAATATGTTCGTTGAGACTATGCAAATATTGGCATTGAGTTGCCGAAAATCTTGAATCTCATTTCAGGACATCAAATATGTGAACACGTACGTGCGTGTACCTGTGAACTCACAGGAAGGGGAAAAAAAAAAGAACAGGAAAAAAATTATCTTATTAAAAAAAGATTTGTCGAAATACAAAATGGAGCTTTACATTTCATGCCATAAAAAAACCAAGAAACTCGTCTGAAAGTTCCATTAAGCTAGGAATACATAGATATGGATCTTCATAAGAAAGCCAAAAATTCTCATAGCAATCACTCCTTATTGTTGGCTCATGGGTGCTTGTGATTTCTTTCGCCTTCTCATGACTACTTTCTATCACATTTTGGAGTTCAATTTCAGTAGTGTTATTATTACAAGGAATTGATTCATCATTTGAACTTAATTTACTATGGAAATTAGCCTCTGATTTCTCGGAGAGTTTTGACGAAGAATCACTAATTTTACACTTTCTCTTCTTGATTCCAAGTTTTTTGCTTAAATGAGTGTTCCAATGATTCTTCACTTGATTATCTGT
>Ga0325402_1005512_pt1 | contig 11860 bp, 6 predicted proteins | sample PopdelMetagenome_22_FD_207212 | JGI IMG/M metagenome (GOLD analysis project Ga0325402, IMG submission 207212) | Populus deltoides microbial communities from Bellville, Georgia, United States - Xylem-PdKOR-R3 | ecosystem: Host-associated > Plants > Phyllosphere > Stem > Wood/Secondary xylem...
GGTCAGCCATTATTTGTAAACAAAAAAAAGAAAAAAAGATTTTAGCCATACCAATCACAACTTTCATTGTGATGATGGCTCCCATAGCCTCAAGATCACAGTCAGACCTATAGCTTCCTTTCAAAAACACAAGGAACAATTATATATGTCTAGGGCTCATCAACTCAATGCCTTGTGAGATTCCAATTGATACTTGTATAACTTCTAGTTGAGCAAAAAACATGCACTGTCCTCAATGTGGAAAATACAACATTTTAACTTACAAATCCATTTTCAACTGCTCTGAAATCCAGATCCTCATCTGTATCCTCCAGCTCCTTGTCCAAAAACTGAAAAATACATTAAACCAGTGCTGAAATCATAACCGCATTCATTTATTGAAATCTAGCCATAAAAAGTAAGTTTAGTTTAACATTGACTATACTGAATTCCAAAGCTAAATTTATTTCTTTAAACTTCCTAAATTCTAGCTGCAAAATAAGCCATTAAAAATTATTCTTGTCACAATTAAAAGTCATCAAAATTGTTGTTGAAAGCATGTTGGTAGTTTGGATTTTCTTGACCTCCATTCGAAAATACTTCTTCACCCGATTGCTATCAGATTTTCCAGCGGCCCCAACTGATTCAATCTCTAACATGTTCTTCCTTTGCGTGGTCAAACGGCGAGCTGCACCCTGAGAAGATACAATGCCATGAAAAAAAAAAATGCATGGGAGTGTTCTTTACGAAAGAAGTTACAGAGAAAGAAAAATGAAGCAATAAGTTCTTTTACAATAGATACTCACAGCAGCAGAGGCATCTCTACTAAGCTGTGCAAGCTGGAGGCCAAGACTTTGTTGATTAGACATGAAATGTCCAGCCGAAGGATGCCGATTAGCTGAAACAGCTTGCCAGCTAGGTGAGGATCTCCACATACTTCTCTTTGTTAGTTTGAAGCCCTGCCAAGTACAAAGAAAAGGAAAGAGAAAACAAAGAGGATCTGCTTAGAGAGATATCTAACAGAACTTACATACAAGAACAGAAAAGAATATAGTTCTGGTGCTCCAACAGAGCAGGTGAACTTCTACCATTGGTTCATCCTAGGGTAGTTGTAGAAGCTATACATCATAAAACATCCTGCCCAGTGATGGGAGAATCGTTTTTTCTTTGGGGGCCACTATTAAAACGCTTACCTGAAAATCATAATCAATGTTCCAATAACCAATATATAATGACCGCAGATCCTAATCATGATTCAAGCAATATTGTGTGCTCTTGGCCTTACTGTTGGGATGACAAATAATTCCTCCAGAACCAACCTCCAATTGACAGCAGGAAAAATAATAATAAGATCTTTAAACCATCCTATATACTCTTTGAAACCTTCAGAAGTAGGAATTTTGCAATAATTACCAAGTTCTTAATAATAGAAACTCAACTAATGAAATATAAACAACAGAAATTTAAGAAGTGGAGTTTCTGTGACAATCTAGGAAAACCAAAATGTTGATCAAGTAAACCCATTTATGCTGCTCGGAAACAGTAGTCAGGCTAGGACACAATGTGGGTGAATTTCTAAAACCACCCACTATTTATGACTTCGACCAACAACGTCTCATGTTGACATTCAACCGGTATCATTTCTAGTAGTTGTTGACAATGTGTTAACTTTTAAGTACCTTAGATGGTATCTACTGTGGGAAAACTTCAGCATCCACCCAAACCTATCTCCTCTTCTTAAAACCCACTGAAGGCAAATTCCTACAATGACATTAAAACTCCCCAAAAAATCTTCTCCACGTGAATATGGCTCCAATCATACAGCATCCATTAATAGATTAAATATACTACCTAATGGTCTATTAATTTGACAGCTGTCTATAGTCATGTGCATATTGTCAATAAATAACAAGCAGCATCTGTGCAGCAATCTGAGAAAAATACATAATAGTGCTTACCTTGTTTGCAGATGGAGATGTGGGGATTTCAATATTCAGAGAGCAGCTCTTTGGAAAAAACCCCTTTTCAATATCTCTGATAGCAGCATTTATCACTGGCAAACAGACAGCAACTGCATCCTTAAAATCACTTTCTTGGCTTTCTTCCTTCTTCCTATAATAGATTACAACTCCAAAAAATTGCTTGTAGACAAGAATAAGAGTAACAAAATCCCCACAAAAAAAAAACTTCAAGTTACCAATTCAGTGATATTGACAGGGATGGGACACCACAAAATAATGCTTCTCTAGCTCCAGCAACAACACCCGAATAAATCCTGATGAGTTTTGCAAGTAATTAATGAATTTTATCCCCAAGGTTGTAACAATTTGCTTAAAACAAAACCAGCAAGAAACAACATATGACTGCCTGTACACATTCACTTATTGCCACTAACTACAAAGATCTAAATTTAATCAGCGACATCACTGACATATAATTTGAAAAGTTTGTCCAGCTTAAACATGCTACTGGAAATTCAGACAAGATAATATAGGAATATGCCCAAGCACAGGAAGAGACGTTACATGTGATGGCCACAGTTTGATCCCCGATTAATTCCACTAATTACCTGAAAATAAAATAAAGTATAAATTCTCAAGAATTCATCATGGATACAGGTATTATGTTATCTCAAATAGAACAATAAGTAAATTCTAACCAGCAAAGGCTTTGACCAAGAAAACAGTGCTCCAGATAATGCTAATGAGACACAATCCACTGGAGTCCCTGAGTAACAAGTACCATGAACAATGCCCATTACAAAAACAATTGCAACAAGAACTGCAAAACACACATCAGTTCACCATTCTAGCAGACATGTGTAGCCATTAATATGGATCAAATTGATGAAAAAGCAAATTGATCAGTTCTTCCGTACTGTCATGACGATAGCCCTAGAAAGGAAGTTTTTTTTTTAAAAAAAAAAAAAAGACACATCATTCCTGGACATTCTTTCAAAACTAATACAAGTTAATAAATCTTGAATTCTTAAACTGGAGGTGGCTCGGTTACTACAAGCATACGATGCATTTAACAATTAATATTTCCAAATCTAGGGTGCAGAACTAAGGAAAAATAAGATGCGCTTCTACCTGAAACTTCATAAGCTATGGCACCATTAATTTCAACAGAAGTTACAGCAATTGCTTCTTGTAAAGTCACAGAATGACTGGATACTGATTTGTCCCTGACCAGCCAATTCACAAACTAAAGAAATCAGGAGAAAAAAAAACTCCAAATTCAATACCAATAAAAAAAAGTTAACGAATTACCACATGAAACAGAATTTGAAAACTGAAGAGAAATTCATAAAGTAACTGAAAACTAGAGAAAACCAACACACCCGAGGTAAGTAAATTAAACCAAATAGAACATAAATATTTAAAACAAATTTTGAAAAAAACAAATGAACATAATAAACAGAACCCACATGCCCAGATGTGAAAATCTATGCTAAAAAAACATAACAAAAAAGAAAATAATGAAGAAGAGAACCCATCTTCCAGATACGCAAAACCAATTCAAAACCCATCACCACATCCTCCATCTCCAAACTTAAAAATTGAAGACATCCCTTATAAGAAAATAAAGCAGAAATTAAGCAGAAGCATGAAAATAAGGGGGGGAATGAGAAAAAAACCCACGATTGAGGAGCGCAAACATGGACATTATAGAGGCCTTCACGAACCAGAGCTTCCACAAGAGAAACAAGACCAGGGGAGTCAATCCCATTTCCATTAGTAACCAAAACAATAGGCTTTGAATTATTGCTGTCTTCTTCAGTGTTTTCAACACAAGTGGAAGTAGATGGCTCGGCTGATTTATCATTACCATCATTTGATGGGTCAATTTCTTTTTTCTCTTCTTCTTCTCCTCCACCACCTTTTCTGCTTAAAAGTACTTGTTGTAGATTGGAAACCAGACCTGGAGGCAACATGTTATTGTTCTTCACAGAATTCATCAAACAGTTTCTTTGAGAGATTTATAGAAAATATAAAACCTAAAGACACATAGAAACTGGGAGAGAGAAGGAGGTTAAGAAAGGAAAAACAAAAAAAAAGGAGGGTAATTAATGGATAGACCGGGTCTGACGGATGGAAAGAGCCTTTGTCTTTGTAGACAGGAGAAATTACTTGTTTAAAAAGGATAGCAGAAAAAAAAAACAGGCAAAAGATATTAGTTCCGTTTGACATTCCGTTTCACATTGATAAAGAGGTTTTATTTTATTTTATTTTATTTTTTGTTAAAATTTAATTTTGTTATTTTAAATTAATTTTTTTAATATTTTTGGATTGTTTTCTATGTTTATAAAAAATAAATTTTAAAAAATAAAATATTTATATTATTTTAATATATTTTTAAGCAAAAATCACTTTAAAAAACAACATTTATCACACTCTAAAACACATCACATATCTTAATTAATTGTTATTAGTTGGTTGCCTCGTTTAGCTGTGTTTTTTTTAGCAAATTAGCACATTAGAAAAAGATGTTGATTTTTTTAAAATTAGCAAAATTATCTAAAAATTTTGGTAGAATAATACGATTTAAAATTTTTTTAGCAAAATATTACATTTTCACCTTGTCATGCTTCTGAAATGCGACATTCACTAAACCAAGCACGATAAGATAGTTGTTGCTTTTCAGAAGCACGACATGTAGTGAGATTTAAACCATTTCCAAATCGAAGAGCACAACAGATACAACAACTCTCTCTCTTTCTCTCTCAAAATCAACATTCCCAACCCTTATCTCTCTTAAAAAAAACCCCAGCAATCACTTGTGTTTTACCTTTAAAACACCAAAAAATTAAACTCATATTAATCTTTAAATATCGTAGAACGGTTTCATCTTTAAAAATTTTCGCTGCCACCTTTGCCCCCGCCACCTCAACCCTTTTTCTAGTCCTACAAATAAGGTAAACATATTACATTTCTATGAATTTGTGTTTGGTTTAGTTGAAATGAAATTATTATTTAAGGTTAAATTTAATTTAAGGTTTGTTGAATTAATGATAAATTAGTTATGAATACCATCAATTAGAGTTGATTTGATATAGTTGAACATGAAAATAAGTTAAATTAATTACGAACTAATTATTTCAATTAATCATGTGTTGCGTTAAAATTTGTATAAGTTGTCAAATAATGTTTTATTAATATTATGTTAGCTTGTTGATACGGGAGGGTCGAGAGACTGCATTTGTGCTTTGTAATATTGATGAAGAAAAAAAGGATAAACTTATGTGTCTCGATGGTTCAACCGGAATGGACTTGATACCTCTGGAGAGAAGTTAACTCTTGATGATGTCGTGGGAGAAGACGAGGTCAATCAGGCAGGAGCAGGAGCAGGAACAGGATGCAGTCATGCTATTGATAAGCCCAGATCATCCAATAAATGTCATAGACGTAGATGGGTTATGTAGATGTATTTTAGGATATCTATTACTAGAATGTTGTATTATTTAAGTATTTGAGATTCCTATTGCATGTATATATGTTTATTTATATTGTATTCCTGAGGCTATTTGTGACTATGAAATGGGAGAATCTATTTTTATCTCATTAATTAATAGCATGCAAATCATCTATTGTGTCAACCTCATCAAGGACATGTTGATGCAATCCAAACTGTCACATTACCCGATCATAGCAATGCACCTCAATAGTGGCAAGACAATGCATTAGAACCATTTCTAGCCATAATCCACTACCCTCCATACATAAAGGAGAAGTTCTTTCTATCAATTCATTGTTGTACGGTGTCCATATAACATATCAAAGTTGTAACAGTCTTAATTTCTAGGACAACACATAATAGGTAATTTGAACTTTCAAGAAATGTTTTTTTTTTAAAATCCACTAAAATTTCAGCAGAGTCTCTCATATACCAAGAGGATCTATGTTATCAACAATGCCATGTTTACATTTTCTATATCATTTCGCAACTCGGTCCAATCATTCTGGATTTCAACCAAACTCATCATTAGCACAATACATCTTATTCAATAATAATACAAAATTCAAGTTCACAAAAAAAAAACAATGCATAATTCAATTGCTACATATTATTATTTCATAAATTATATCATGCGTAATAATATCATATAATGAAGTTCATGTGAAGGATCCCAAGTTCAACTATAAACATGCATGGTTAAAATAGGTACTTAGAATTACATCATTAGATTAAAGTCTTACTTCTGAATTTACAGATTAATACTAAATTTTAAGTTTAGGAGATAAGTGTCTTGAATTACAACATAATTACATAGCAAAAGATAGCTACATTAATATCACTCCTAACGTGATCCCGATGGACCTGAAAATAACAAATAACATGTAAATATAAATATAAAAAGGTAATAACAACAATAATAACAGCGACAAGTAATACTTTTCATGACATTTCTTTTGACATATAAAATTTAGACATAGACTTCTTTACAATATGTGATTTCCATCTAATATCCTAATCATATGCCTAGAATAATTTCATCATGGAAATCACAACACGACTAAAATGATTTCGAACACCATCTTTTTATGGTTCAATTCTCACTTGATACCAAGATATTCTTCTCTCGATATCATTTGCTTATCCCATTCTTTCAAAATAACTAATTAACACTTTTCCTCCCATTCTTCGAAAGGTAATTGCCAATACTAATGAATCTCATTAGTCTTCTATTACCAGGTTAGACTAATCAATTTTATTCAAGTGTCGATATCAATACAATCAATTGATATCATTAACTATTCCTAACTCAGAATAGTTAATCAATTCTTATTCGCATCTAGTTTACCATCTAAGTTGTTGATGTCAAGAACCCTTGATATCATTAGCCTCCTTACCTAGAGTATCTAATCACACCAAAAATTGTTGTCGATACCAATGCGACCCATTGATATCATTAACTATTTCTGACCCAAAATAGTTAATCAATTTATATTTTTCCCTTAACCCTGTAACCATGCTAATGTTAGTAATCTTTACTAACATCATTAGTCACCTAATTACTTGGGATCGACTGATTAATTTAAAGAATGTTGGCACCAATGGAACCCTATTGATACCATTAGCTATCCAAACTTGGAAAACTAATCAATGTCATCTGAAATGCTAGTACCAAAGGAATCATATTGATACCATTAGCTATCCTAATTTCTGGAATATATAATCAATGTCATCACAACCTTCCATTTGTACCGATCATATAGACATGGACTACCAAATTCAAATCATATATATAGATTATCAAGTTCAAATAACTTATATACCTAGTGATGCGATCCAACCATCAAAGGATCCATTGGAGGTTTTAGTTGGTCCAGTTACTAGGCTTAGGGCTAAGAAGTTCAAAGAAGCTTCTTCAAGAGACATGGGTTAAGGTGGACTTCAAGAGGATTTGTAATAATAAAGACCAAGCCTTAATTAATCTGATTCATGTTCAAGAGGGCTTTGTTGGTGGAACCAAGACCATTACACAAGAATTGAGAGAAGAAGACTAGATTCAGACAGTTTGACCTTTCGTTACTCTTTTGGTCATAACTGGAGCTACAAATAGACTTTTGATGTGATTCTAGTTGGGATGGAAACTAGACTTTCATACCTTTCCAACGATATATTGCATGCTTTCTAAATTCATTAAGATGAGAGACAACCATCCATTTTAAGTTGGGCTTTTGCTATTGCCAGACAGAATGCAGAAATAACAAACTTGTCTTATTTGATTAGTTAGGCTATCAAAATTTATTTATTTTGAGAGGAGACATTTTATTTGGGTCTTAGATTTGTTTATTTTAATTATTTTGGGCTAGTTTTAGCTTAGGTTGATTATTATTTAAATTGGGCTTATGTGAGACCCATTAGGGAAACTAGGGTTTTAAATTGGAGTTTAAATACTCTTTAGGAATAATTTTAGGAAAGACTTTTGATGATATTTTCAGCATTGTAGCTGACTTTTTGGTTGCTCAATCTTGGTTCTTGATTAAACTTTCAACTCTTCAAAGAATTGACCATTCTTTGTTGTTAATTTATACTTTTGTTGCTCGTCTCCAGGTGTAGGCGTTGTGATTGAGTTGGTTTATAGTCTTGTTGTCTTGGAGCAAGTCTTCCATTATAATAAGCTCATTCAAATCTCAACAAACTTGGATTAGATTGATCTTGGGGTCACGAATTCCATTAAATTTCGTTAGGGTTCGTATCAGTTGGTATCAGAGTTGATCTAATCATAAGTTATATCCTTCAATTTGAGTCTTTATTGTTCCTTGTTTTATTCTTGATAGATTCAGCCACCTATATATATATAAAAGGGAGGCTTGATCTTGAAATCTTGATTGCTGCCGCACAAAAAAAAGAGAAAAAATATTATGTTGTTTGAGTTTTGGCCGAATACATGCTTGAAGAAACCTTGATCATTAGGTAATTGGTTAGTCTTGATTCGTGAATTTTTTAGTAGTCTTGATTGTGTTTCTTGAAAATTTGAGTAGTTAGTTGATTTCTTGAAATTTCTTTTAGTTCTTGATAATTCGTAATTGTTTAGCTCTTTTCTAATTTTTTTATTTCGTGTCTTCAAATCGTCATATTATTCATACAAATTTGCATTGCTATTCGTGAATTTATCATCAAGTTTTGTTTTGTTAGTTTTGTAATTCTTTGCTTCTTGAGTTTATATTGCGTTTATAAATTCACAACAAGTTGGTTGTTTTTTCTGAAATTGTTGTTAAGTGATCTTAAGAACTAAAGAAAGGCAATTTTGAATGAAAAAAAAGAGGTGTGGTGAGCATATTATAGTGAAAAGCTTATATTTTTTTTGTGTGAAACATGAGTGTGTGAGGTATTTTTTTTTTTATTGCTAACAATTTCATGCGGGTATATAAAAAAAGGAGATAATATCTTCTAGTAGTGTGTCACCGAAAAAGAAAGGAGTTCCAGAGGATGAGTTATCTAAAATGCAAAAACAGATGGAGTTCATGTTTGGAGAGATGATGAGTAGGTTTGAAGATAGGTTTGAAAAATTGGAGACTAAGGTTGAAAGTGGCTTGGGAAAAAGGGTAAAGAAGCTAGGAAGAAAGAGAGTGTTGCTGGAAACTCTATAAAAGGAGCCGAAGATGATTTTAATCGTGGTAATGAGTTCCGTACACATAGGAATGACTTGTATGAGGCTTGGCCAAGAAAGGGTAGAATTCAGCCAGATAAGGATTCTGGGCATAGGAGGAATTTTGATGTTTTGGGTGATGTAAATCGACATTTGGGTAGTATTAAGTTGAAAATCACAACACATGGGAGGAGTTGAAGACAATAATGAAGAAGAGGTATATTCCTAAACATTATCATCGTGAGTTGTTTAATCATTTACAAATGATTACACAGAGTAATAAGAGTGTAGATGAGTATCATAAAGAATTAGAGATAGTTATGATTAGGGCTAATGTTAATGAAGACGAGGAAACAACTATGTCTAGGTTTTTGAATGGCTTGAATAGAGACATAGTTAATGTTGTGGAGTTGCAATCATATATTGATTTGGAGGAGTTAGTACACTTAGCCATTAAGGTTGATGTCGAAAGGATACATTCGAGAAAGCATGAGTCCTTGTGCAGTTCTTGTGCTTTGAAAAAAGACAAAACTTGGCGAATGTGTGTGGATTGCAGAGCTATCAATAACATCACCGTAAAGTATTGACATCTCATTCCTAGATTAGATGATATGTTGGATGAATTACATGGTTCTAAATTGTTTTTGAGAATTGATTTGAAAAGTGGTTATGACATGACCAAAAGATTGATGTCTTCTCCCAAGTGTAGGAGTGTCGAAGTAATAAATAACTTGGCAAGACCGAAATTGAACCACAAGGAGGTTAACTATATAAATTATAAATAATAATAATGATGATAATGATGATGAGTTAAAGAGGACTTTGAGATGTAAGATTAATGTGAAGATTAAATAACGATAAAAACAGTTGTCAAGGTTAGAAGATCCACTAATAGTATTTCAAATAAGTATAATATAAACTCTTTTTATTACTCAACTGGATACCACACACAGAGGAGGTTCCAATCGGATGATTTGTCATTAATAGCTCATTATAAAATATTAACATGATCATATTAATTATCTTATTTAAGTAACACCAAACTTTTAAATATTGTCAGGAATTCATGATGCTAACTTATGTTAACAACAAATCAAGTTCCTTTCATAGCACATGTGTAGGTTATACCATACGGTTGGCTATGAAAGTGCCAAGCATTTGTTGTGCCAAGTGTTATACAACATAAATTTGGACTAACCATTTAACAAGCAAGGTATTAAGAATTAATAAGATAAAAATAATAAGCCATGTTAATAGCAAGTTGTTTAGGATATAATCATTAAAGTCCATATTGAGTTTATATTATACTTATCCTAACACCATTAGTGAAACCTTTTCACCTTGACATAATAAACTTAGCTAAACATAATGAAGAAGAGAAACATAAATAAACAAGAGGAGAACATGATTATATAAGTATAGTAAAGGAAATGAAAGGCATAAACAAGAGATTAATGAAATTAAAACTTAAGCATTACAAAAATATAAAGAAATAGAGCAAGAACATGATCTTGATCTAAAAACCAAGATGCCTAAATGCATGGAAAATGCCTCCTTTTATAGGCCAAAATTCAGAACTATTGATTTGATGACTAATTGTTGAGTGGGTGGCCACATCTTGACTTGGTGACAATCCTTATCTTTTTATCTGAACAAAACGTTATTGCTAACATCAAAATTTGAACAGATAGTCTTCATGAAAGTTCTGGAAAATTGTCTCAAATTTCCAACAAAATAAGAATCTACCATTTGAACTCGAAAATGGCACTTTTAAATCTTGGACTCTTTATGAAAGTTTTAGACCTATGTCTTCGCTTTCCATACATAAAAACCAAACCTAAATCCAAGTTCTACAACTCTAGTTATGATCCAATAACCGAATGGTGTTCCAGTTTGAATTGAACCAGCATCTCTTTTCTAAGCCTAACCCTCTCTTTGTCTTCTCAATTTCAGTAGTTAAACTCATTTATGTGATAGGCCTGCATTTAAGATAAACATTTATCATAAATTAAAGGTATCTTATATTATTAGGCATGTTATTATAAAACATGATCTAGTTAAAGAGTTATTGATACTTCAAGTCCAAAATGATGATATAGAACCTTGATAAAAATACACTTTTAAGTACTAATCACACCCCCAACCAGCTTATTACTAGTCCCTAGTAATCAAAGCGTTAAAATAGAAAAACAATTTGCAAGTTTCACAAAGCAAGGCATTCATCATTCAACTTCCATTAATCTATCCAATTAAATAAACAAACTCTCATTAAATTTATATATCTGCTTCATACTTCTTAAACAAGATATTAATAAACCTTCTTTTTATGTGCTCAATGTATGAAAACATAGATGATGGGGCTTTTATTGGAAGAAAACAATATTATGTTCTAATATTTTTCTAAGGTTAACTTCTTTGAGTTGAGATTATTATTATCTTTTTTTATTAGTTTTCTTTTTTTAAAATAAAACACAATACATCCTTAACCCATATAGCGAGCTTTAGGCTAATGACTCTCAGACCAGTTGGTCTTAGGGCATTGGGTATTGAGACACCCCTTCGAGCTTAGTAACTTGGGTTGCAGATACTAATATGTAGATAGTGCAATGTTTGATTTCCTTAAGCTTTCTTCTTAACCCATGTAACAAGCACTGGGCCAATAGCTCCCAAGTCAGTTGACTTTAGGGTACTAAGTGTTAAAACACCCATTTGGGCTTAATTGCTTAAGTCAAGGAGGCTATGAAACAAAACTTATCTACTTTTTTATTTATTCAATTTGTT
>Ga0325402_1005516_pt1 | contig 11858 bp, 9 predicted proteins | sample PopdelMetagenome_22_FD_207212 | JGI IMG/M metagenome (GOLD analysis project Ga0325402, IMG submission 207212) | Populus deltoides microbial communities from Bellville, Georgia, United States - Xylem-PdKOR-R3 | ecosystem: Host-associated > Plants > Phyllosphere > Stem > Wood/Secondary xylem...
AAAAGAGAAAAGGAAATACCATAAATATCAGCAGCAGCTTCTATAGCTTTCTGCTTTGTCTTAACATCAGTCATGGTCAATACCTTCAACACCACCTTCTGCTACAAATTAGGAAATTAAAGAGAGCTTTTTAAAAAATAAGGACAATATCAACATGTATTGGACATGAAAATAAAGAAGAACTACAAGGTACCTGAGCCATTAGAAGAGAGGATTGAAGAAGAGAAGTATGAATACTTCAATAATTTGTGGTGAGCTTTGTATATAAAGGGTTTAAAGATGTGAACAGTGGTGCTCCTCTTTGTTTGTACTCTACAGGTGAAGGTGGTGGGTGACTACATGCAGATATATTTGTGTAGATCCCTGACACTTTTTGACAAAAGTAAAAAAGTTAGCATGTTGGACAAGTTATTGCTTGAATTTGTCATTATATGTTATTTTCCTTCTTTTTTTAAAAAAAATATTCTCTCCTTTATTTTTTAATCTATAGAGTAGGCATATGACCGCTCATGTAATGTTTAGGGTTCTTAAGAAAAATTATCTTATTTTTCAATTTGATAAAATATTTTTATATTTATTTTAGAGCAACCTAGATCGTGTCAATCCCCAATCTACCCATTAAATTAATTTACAATTGGATCCCCAAACTAAAACATTTTTCAACCCGGCCTCTAGATTGTTTAATATATTTCTTAATTGAGTCCTTTCATGCATACTTGTTAATATTTTTGAATTATTTTATCCAATAAAATGATTATTAATTACTCAGAATTTTATGGATCATATAGATTAAAAAAAATAGTCTAAGAAGTTATCCAAATAGGTAATTTAACTCAAAATAATATAATTTAAAAAATTCAACTCAAATTTTATATAGGAGGATTCCTAAAGAAAATGGAACTATTCTTCAAATCCTATTCATGCTCAGTGAATCTAGACTGCTCAGACTCGTCAAACTCCATTCCAAAGCTCTAAAAAATGCATTCAAAACTTTGGCCCGTAATCTAGGGCTTTGCTTGTTGATTTTAGATTTTAGTTTAATTATTTTTCCTTCTCTGTTGTTTTTTTATGTTTGAAGTATTTAAACCTATCTTTTCGAATTTTATGGGACTTTTGCTAAATAAATAAAAAAAACTATAAACATTTAGAGGTGTTCTATCAGCTGGTCCTAGGATTTAAACATGTATTAAACTCATATCCAGTGTTAAAATTTGATCTTAATTTCCTATTAAAAAATTATGGTGATTTTATATGGAAGAATCTCATAATTGATTGAAAAATATTTGATATATGGGAATGAAATTGAAAATCATACAAGGTTTATTCGATATATTGTTCCTCCCTTAACTAGCAATTTTCATCTTGGCTTATGTGGGATTTAGAAATGAATGCGTAATGGCAAAGGCGACGGAGACCTCGAAACCGCACCTTGTCGGCCATCATATATATATATATATATATATAGAAAGAGAGAGAGAGAGAGAGAGAGAGAGAGAGAGAGAGAGACTGTTGGAGATGGAGATGAGGAAGAAAAGTATAGTGACATGAAAACTGGGTTGACAAGTTGAAAGTTGTGACCAAACTGGTTTCTCCATAATTGATTTACTCTTTCGGTTCTGAAGATTCTCTCTTCTTTCAAGACCTTGAAACGAAAGATTGGGTACCCTACATCTACATGGTTAAAATGGCCCCTCCTCTTTTCTTTCTTCTGAACATTGAAAGACTTTTACTTTTTCATACCCAATTATCATTACTAAAGCATCCGTTTACTTGCAGTTATTAGAATGTACGTAGTAGTGGGGGTGCATGCGGATATTGTATCTAATTAATTTTCTCTTGCAAATGGTACTGTTCAAAATTGCAAATTGTCAGGTATTTCAAACAGAACGAATGGAGCCTTTTCTTTTGACAGCTCCGGATATCTTGATAGACACCTTGGAGCCAAAGAGACAGCCATTGAGAAAAAACAATCATCCAAAAGGGGTTGAGAAAGTCGGGCAATCAAAGCCAAAACCAAGTTCAGAACAAAAAAAATAAGAAGCCTTAAACTGCAGCATGAGCTAAAGAAGAATGCGAAGAACACCAAAAGGCAGTACATGGTAATGAAAAATTCAACGTGTTCTGTTGCAATTATCTTCCTTTGGTTTCTGGTCACTGTAACCACTAAGATTAGTTTTTGTTATGCATTTCCAACACGGGGTGTGGTCAGAGTGAGAGAGAAAAGGCACTTTTGAGGCTCAAACAAGTTATAATAGATCCTTAAAAAATTTGCTAGCTTCTTGGCCTGGTAAAAGGGATTATCGCGAATGGGCTCAGGATGTCTGCCATAACATAACATGTCACATCCGTAAGGTCCACCTTGAATTTCCTTACAAATAACTGAAATGAGACGGACATTATAAAGGCAAGCACACTCCCTTCTTTATCAGCATTACCTTGTCAGGATGTCGCCTTAACCATCTTCTTCTAGTATCCTATGTAAATTTCTCATCTCTAACCATGATCGATCCTTCCTCTTACCTTTTGTTGGTAACTTTTTGGTTCCTAATTTGTTTCTTGGAGTTGGACTTAACAATTTAATCTCTCAGTCTAGAAGCGCTCTTAATTTGCTTTTGGTTATCACTACGAATAAAGACTACAAGCACTAGCAACGAAGTTCAATGTTCATCTTTTTCACGTCACTACACACAATCAGTTGTTTATGTGCAGCACAGCCACTGCTGAAAACTTGCAGGTGAGTTCATGATCAATGGAACTGAAGTGTTTGAGCATGGGCGCACAAGGAAGTGTATTGGTTTTATGTGAGCATATATGGAACTTGGATTTGTGGTTAGCTTTTAGACCCTTTTTGACTTCTTGATTACTAACAGGAGATGGAGGCATATCTACTTTGAACTATCAGTTTTTGGATTACATGAGGTACAAATTCGAGGATGTTCTACGTAAGCTCTGCTAGATATTATCTGTTTCCTTGAAGTATCGTGTTGTAGATTAGTTTCTATTTCTTTTCTTGACAGTAGCAGTACTTAACTGTATCATATGCTTGTTATATGATCAATCCTCATGTCAATATCAGAATGCTAGTTTATTTCATCAAGGCATCATATTATAGTGATCTCTCAATGTGTTTTAGCAGCAGGAATAATAATGCATATCAAAACGTAACGCAGAGCAAATATCTTAACAAGTATTGAACATGAAGAAATAATGCATAATATTATTTCAAGCATATCCATACAACAAAAATTAGGATTAAGTTAGAAGAATAAACATAAAAAAGTAAATAAATAAACACCACCGGCGAAATGAAATTCGTCAAGAAAGACTGCCAGTTGAAGGAGGAGAAACAACAATGTCTAAAGAGCTCGAGACTTAATAATGTCAAAGCTCATTTCGCTAGGATCTGTTGCTTGCAACTCCACTTGAATGCCATCCAGTTCCCTCTTGAATCTGTCTTTGGTGCTTGCATAGACCATCTTACTTCTGATCCTTGATGTATCAGGTGACCTACAAAGGCAAAACAATCTAGTAATTCTGTGTCTGGTAAGCGTTTCACATGTCTTGTTCAAAAAAGTGACTCCAAGAAGCAGCGAAGCATTAGCCAGAGTATCATGCATAGTTTGCTATATATTTTTGGTTTGAGCTAGGCAAATATAGGAAAGAAAATTTTAAGCAATTTGAGCAACTGTGCAATTACCATGCAATGAAGAAGATTTTACTTTTCTGGCAATTATCATTAGTTGTGAAATCATAGTCAAAGACAGCATAGCGACACTCATCAGCAGGGAGAGATGCAGCGAATTCCTCGTAAGTTTCTTCAGGGCTCCCAAGTTTCTCTACCACCACCTGCTGAGACTCAATCTTGAAAATGATGAATCGGTAGTTCCTCTTTGCCTTTAGTTCCAAGAACTTCAGCTTACATTCATCATCAACAGCCATTCCAGACGCCGCGTTCGCCTAATTAATCCAAATGTTTAATTCGAAAATATTAAGAGAAGAAAACAGACATGTATGGATCAAACAATTTCCAAGAAAACATATGGACCATCCTGCTCGATAAACACGTACGGTGGATTGAAATTACAAGGCATGAATCATTTGAGCTGCTGAATTCAATGAATGAACAGAAATGAAATCGATTTTTAAGAAATAGAAATGGCCTCGAATAAAAATTTGATGAAACGACAATTCCTGCTGAATATCCACATATTTGATCCAACATCGCATCATGCTAGGCTTCCATATAAATTAATGAAAGCTAGCAATGTAGAACTTAGAAGATTAATGACACATGCTTTTCAGAATATGATAAGAACGTAGGAGATAAGGAGCATACCATGTTGACTTCCAATGAGAGCAAAAACCTCGTGAAAACTCAGGAAGGAAAAGGGAATGGAAAGATGGGCGTGCAGAAGAGGAGAGGAGAAGGGGGTAAAGATCAGATCCTTGATTCGGGGTATACAATGAGGTCAGACAAATACGGGGAAGGTGAGAAATTTGAGGGACAAAACATGGGTTGAGAGTTGTCTAATATTCCTAGGCTCATCGTGTCCACAACAACGGTTTCATGCATCAAAGACAGCAAAAATAGTAAGCTCTAAACAGATTAACGTTGCCACGTTATGCCTGTCTTCTCAACCCCTCTATCACGTATCAACTTGCTGCCTCCTTTTGTTTCCGAGAAAAAAAATAAATAAATATAGTGTGCTCTATTTTAAGGGTTTGCTAATAAATATAGTAATTTTTATCAGGGTAACGGCCAATGATCAGTTATAGGTTTTCTAATGGGATTAATTTTGCTGGTAGATTATTTTACAGAGAATGGCAAGGTAGGGTTCCATAGAGTTGGGGGAAATTAAGCTGCGATTAGAAGAAAATAGATGTACAAATTCACCATAAATATTTAACTGAGCATGGAAAATAGAGTGCTTAGTTTTTTTTTTTTTTATGTACCCTCTTATGGTAAAAAAATCATTTACAAGAACCAATTATATTTTAATATATTTAATACACAATTATTTTAACAACTCAATATGATCCAATTAACTTAACAGGTCTAAAAACAATCCGAACAATTCTTAATCAACTCAATATTAAATAATGAAATTGAAAAAAATTTAATTAAAAAAATTAACAAAATAAAAAACTAAAGTTAACCCAAGTAAATTCACCAAATCCATAACAAAGGTTATAAGACCAAGATAATCTTATAAAACAAATAACAAAACATAGATTTAAAAAAAATAAAAAGAAAAAATAGTGAAAAAAATATTATTGCAATGAATAATGTTTTAGTATTTTTACAAGTAGAAATAGCATTTTTATAAGAGAAATAATAAAATAACATTTTATTTAGCAATTTACTTGAAGCATGTCAAGTAAATATTAAAAAGCTAAAATAATAATTTTTTTTATTTTTTTAGATCGTTTTAATATATTGATATCAAAAATAAAAATAAAAAAATTATTTTAAAACACTTTCAAACAAAAATAACTCTGAAAAACAATCTCTATCGTAATCTCAAAGACACTATTCATCAATTATTCATCTCAGGACAGCTTCTACCCTGCAAAGTTCACTGCTTTAGGACCTTGTTTCTTTTTTGATTTTACATGAACATCTTTTGAAACAGAAGGATCGATTTTTGAATCAGATGACTTGTCTTCTGGAATGCTATACATGTTTCCTGTCATAAAATCATCATCAAGCTCATCTCCACTTACAAACGTAGTCACCCGCCCGGTAGGCCTTACTTCCCTTCCAGTAGCTGAAATTTGGAGATAAATAATGGGGTAAGTAAAACATGGCACATTATATAGAGAGAAGAATAAGAAAGGAAAGAAAGAACACATACGGTCTTTAAAGAATATATATGCAAACAAGATTCATTTTCAAAAATTGTACAAGACAGTACTGGTTTGCAACCCATGCCGTATTTTTGACAATTCCCATATCAAGTCTCATTTCCATGGAGCTCATGTTTCGCTCTGTGACCCAAACTGTGGGTTGACACATCATACTAGGATTTGTATACGACTCTTTATCATGTTATATCAGCCTCTATCCTATTACAGTAAGGCCACACAATTCATGGCTTCAACCAACAGAACAAAGCATTTTTGACGAATTACTGTTATCAACCGTTTCAATAGAGCACGGTGATTTTTGCCAGCTCCGGTAGTGTGTATCAGATTATACAGTCAAAGCAGCTACCATTCTATTTCATTATGGTCGAGAGTTCTAGCTACACCTCTATTCAAACTATTTCATTCACCATCCAAATACTCCAGAACTTAAAACAACATCAGCAATATACACTGCATATGCAAGGAGACAGGCTCTATGCCAATAAAAAAAAAAAACAAGTCTTCTGTGTGTCAAATTTTAGGTAACCAACTCTATACGCAGAAGATTTAAATAAAGGCAGTTAAAAGCTGGCATGTTTTATGCTTACCTTCTTTGCCAGTGGCTGCAGAACCTCTCAAACCCTTATCAGGACAATCTCTAGCCAAATGTGTTACACCACCACATTCTTTACAGCAACCACCCTGTAAGAACCCGTGTATTTCTAAGATGTTGGAAATTAATGAATGGATTGTATGCATGGATGGCCGAAGATGGAAGTCGATTGAGCATCTAGATACCGAGCATGTAGCACCACCATAAAAAAACAAAAAAAAAAAAAAGCATAGCAGACTGCATTATGGCAACAGCAAACATTAAAATAGTGAAGTCCCACATACCTTCGGGTATATACCACGAGTATTTTTAGGGCAGTCCTTGCTCAAATGTCCACGTTCATTACAAATAAAGCAATTGGCAAACTTTGTTCCCCCTGCATTATAAAAAGAAATAAATCACTTTCGTAATAACAATAGCATTGTCAACAACAAATGAGTTATCATGAAGGTCCCATTCTCTTAACAAAATCAGTGATTACTGTGCTCAATTTTGAATTTACCCCCACTTAACAAGTCCTACCACTAGTAATTGAAAAGGTCTGTACATAATTAATCTATAAAACAGCTGATTCCAAAACCTAAAAATATTTATATAATAATTCCAATTCAGAGTCATTTTCATTATGCAATAAAAAAAATTAAATAGACCACCACTTTTCCATAGACCTGAAAGAATGATTCTGATTTACCAGCAGTCATGTTGCCCTCACCAACAAACAAACATTACAAAAAAATGTAGGAACTAAACAAACTGATCACACAATATCTTACACCAAGAAATGTCTTATTTCCATTGAAATTAATCGCATAAAGAAATCATTCAAAAAGTCAGCCAAGCTAGAGCTATTTAAACTCCATTGAAAGATGATGTACCATCTTCTCTTGGCTGAGGACATTGAGAAAGCGAATGCCCTTTTCCCCCACAATTGTAACACGATTTCTGATCCATAGTCTCGTCATTCTTGTTGGGACAACGCTTGAGGCTATGCCCACGGTGCCGACAAAGCAAACATATCTGCAGCAATCATCATTAACACACAAAAACACCACCATCATTTTCTTCATTTAAATAAACAACACCTCACATTCAACCACAAAATCAAAATTTCAATGAGCAAAAAATCTTCAATTATAAACATATTCCACACCCAATATCCAATTCCAAACCTACTTTTCTTTAAAACCCACACCTATAACACTATTAACTTAAGAGCAAGAATCCATATCAAACTCAATAAAAAAGCGCTTTTCTCTACCCAATCCAATACCTAACAGGTAACAAAGACTCAAAACTTTATAAGAATTATCTATCAAACCCAGTAAAAAAAAAAAAGTAATCTTTTTTCTCTAAAAAAAAAGTAATCTTTTTTTTCTAAAAAAATTCACAAGACAAACTTTCAGAGAACCATAAACCAAGAGCAATAAAGAGAACAAACCCTATTCCTTTCCCACTCAGATTTTTGAGGGCAAAGTTTAGCAATATGGTCTTTAGCTTTACAAATAAAACAACTATCACCGGGCTTCATACCAGGAACTCTAAGTGGGTGTCGTCTAAACCCTTTTTTATAAGGCTCATTTGGGTCAGACTTTTTTCTCTTGAGCAAGCTCTTTTTCTTCTTCTTCTTGTTGGGATCCTTGAGTAGTGTTGGTTCTGGTTTTGGAAACAACTCAGGATGTTCCCCTTTGAATCTCTTTCGTGCTAGTTGCTGTCTTTTGCTCACCATCTTGTCTTCAAAGTGTAGATTTTAAGCAGAACCAAAGAGGATGTTTTCAGAGGAACTTGAACTAGGAGGAAGCTGTGCTGTGTCTTCGTTCAGGGTTTTACAGTGGCAACGTGTTGTTTTTTGCTGGTGACTAGTGGGAGATGGAGGAGGGGTTTTAGCGCTTTCCAGCAGATTTTATTTTTATTTTTTTATTTCTTTTGCCATAGCTCCCAAGTCCAATGGATCAGTCATTTGTTGGGCCCAAATTATGGGTCACAACGCACAAGATTGAAATCAGAATTCCTTCGGTATCGAAAATGGCCCAAAGTCTCAAAATAAAAGAAGTGCTTACATCCAAATTAGGTTTTTTTTTTTTATCAAAATTCTTAATATTTAAAGAAATTATTTTAATTATTTTTTAAAAATAATAAACTGATATGGAGGATAAATTATTTTTCCATATAAGTTTAGATATATAAGTCAGTGTAACTATTAAACTATGATGTTTTATCATTTAAAAACAAGATAAAAATATCAAGTTTTATTCAAGGGGTGGAGGTAAAATATTTCGATTCAATAGACCTTAATATCCTAATTTATATATATAAATAATTTTTTATATTTATAATTTTTTATATTTTTATAATCTTAGTATTTTTGTAGTCTTGAATGAATTGAGACATGCAGAGAGATTCGGAGACTTTCATGAAATAAATAAATAAATAAAAACGTATTTAATAAATATTCATTGTCATCCCTGATAAAAAAAAAAAAAAAATACAAATGCCACAAAACCACGTAACTATGGAACCTTCATACCATTTTACCCACAAAATGAAAATTACCCAATTAATTATGACTTTTAGGCTACAATTTGCCTCTTATCAGAATGGATCAACGTTTTTCAAGAACGTAGCATGATGATAAAGGATTTGAGATCTGCACGGCAGGTCTCGAGTTCGAGTCAGGGCATGCATCTCTTGTAAGAGCCTAGGACAACCGAGGTTTTACTCCCTTACCTGGGCCCACAAAGTACGTTTTCTGAAGGGGTGAGGTATCCTCGAATCCAAAAAAAAAAAAAAAGTTTTCCAATTTCCTAAGCTTTCCTGGTGACACAAAAGAAAGCTGAAATTGTGCATGATTTTCAAAACAATCGGAAAGGTTACTCAAGTGAATGTTTACTTCCATGGAAAAATATATTTTAATTATGATTTGTTTTGACTTCTTATATTTAATTTGTAGCCAGACATTTCAATATATATAATTAACTAGAAGCAAGAGGTCGGCTTGAACTAATTAATAATAAATAAATAAATAAATAATTCAATTGGAAAATGGATGTATAATCAAAACAAGTTTATTAATTATATATTGGATACAATATTCATATATCTGTATGCGTTGCTCATAGGCAAATTCAATCATATAAAAATAATACACGAAACACACCCAAATCTACCTATAATTAAGAACATCTGGGCAGCACCTTAGTGTGATTCAAATAACTGGCACAGCACACACTAGTATATATGCACACGAAATACTACAAATGGTGGACTATTCAGGCCGGCCGGCTACTGAATTGGTGCACTACCTTATTGTATTTGTTTGCTGCCTAGCTAGTATCTATGGCCACACACATACATGCATGTATACTCTTGATTCTTTCCTTTCCTTTCCCTTTCAAAAGGTTTAATTATAATAAGGTGACATTGCTGGGGAAACTGTGTATTTTACTGGTTCAACTGGTGCTGGGGCAACTGTGTACTTCACTGGTCCTGGTGCAACAAAACCAGAACTTTTGATATCAGCCATCAATCCTCTTCTTGCATTTCCTTCTTGTGCCTCGCATAATTTGGGGAGAAACACTCCTGACAAAACAGAGAAAAGAATGGTGTAAGTGGCATGCAGTACTGATTACTTGTGTTCCATTACGATTAGTTTATTGAATGACGGAAGATCGATGGACATGTTTGTTATTTACCTTCAGCAGCAGCAAGGTTGAAGTAAAGATCGATAACGTTAGGGCAGCTATCGTAGCACTGAGGAGAGCAAAGTTGTTGTGCAAAGCGAGACTCGAGGAGAGAATCTGTTGAGATTCCAAGTGATTTTCTGTCAAGTCCACATGCTTTGATGCATTGGTCTGTCTCAATCCAGTTCCTTAATCTATCAGCCTCAATTTCGGATGTGCGACAGGTGTATGCTTCTTCTCCGGTCCTTTTCACGCGTTTCTCGAGCACGCAACGCTTGCCGGACGATGAGATTGCATAGGCACATGTGTCCTGGTCAAGATGTTCACATGCTATTTCTCCTGCAACAATAATACCATTATGATCAAGTAATTTGTTAAAGAAAATCCAAGAACATCAAGAAGGGCTGCTAGCTAGCTTCTAGCAATATTGCCAGAGAAAGAGAGAACGAAACCTTGCTTACCTAGAGTACCTTGCACACAGATGGCAAGGGCAATAGCTAGGACTGACAGAATTCTGAAGCTAGAAGCCATAATTAAGCACAGTACTTTTGGTTAAAAACAGGAAGCTGGTGCCCGATATTTGTTAATTAGGCTTCAAAAAGTTGGCGACAACTTTTGTGTTTGTCCTAGGAGGAGTAAGTTGTGAGGAATGAGAAGAGCTGGATGTGGGGGCATTTATACTTGTTCAAGGGCACTGTAGAATATTGGAAAGCAGTGTCAGGAATGTTACTGGTAACAGTACTGTCAATGTTAAAGAATGTGTTAATGAAGATTTTGGTCATTGGTGTTGACCCCACAATAATGGGGTTTCGTGCCGCGAAGGTCGTTAATTTCTCTGTTCTGAAAAGAAGTTGTATTTGCCAGTCAAAGATGGCCGAAATCAATGGCGGGTGTGTGACTCTTACCATGAACATGATCCATGATTTTGGAAGTAGTACTTAGGTTCTAACTTTGGCTGTATCTATGGTAGCCGCCGGTTCGAGAACTGCTGCTCATGCTGCTAACTGTCGAGATAGTGAGAGGTGAGGGCTACGTACTGCAGGGACGGAATTAGGATTTTATGTATGGGCCGGGGGCTACTATATGCTAATTAATTAATTAATATAAGATATATTAGGATTAATATACATTGGAAAATAAAATGAATATAAAGTGATTATAGAATAATGTATAAAATTAATCTTTGGAGGGAATAATGCTTCTTTTTTTCAATGAAGGAAACCTTAATAATTAAATTTAAGGGTATATTTGAAGGATATAATTAAAATTCTCAGGACGTACTACAATTAAAAATTTGTCAAACTTTTAGGGGTGCTGGTCTGGTTGATTCATTGCATAAAAATCTTGGTTTGGTATGTTAACGATTTGACGTACGGGTTAATTAACGATTTGACTAATTAAAAACCAATGCAATATATATATATATAGTCCAATTTGTTCATTCTCGATGTCTAGATATCATCAGTACTATCATGATGCTAATTAAAAACTTGATCAAGCACGCAGTTGATTAATTAGCTTAAACAGTTCAAATTTAAAATTTCTACTTGAGATTCACATCGTACTCGATCGTAAAGTAGTACTAGATTACTATTTTTACATAGAAAAAATCGAATCAGTTGGGAGAGGAGCATGTTTAATTCCTTTTCTTTTTATTAAAAATAAAGAATTCATTGTAAAATTGTTTTTAAAATATATTTATTTTATATTTATATCTTTAT
>Ga0325402_1005523_pt1 | contig 11855 bp, 8 predicted proteins | sample PopdelMetagenome_22_FD_207212 | JGI IMG/M metagenome (GOLD analysis project Ga0325402, IMG submission 207212) | Populus deltoides microbial communities from Bellville, Georgia, United States - Xylem-PdKOR-R3 | ecosystem: Host-associated > Plants > Phyllosphere > Stem > Wood/Secondary xylem...
TTAATTGTGTATGAATATGATCTGAGTAATGTTACAGGAGATTTTGCTACATCCTTCGATTCCATGTTGGAGTTTTCGATTGCGCAATATTTATGGAAAATTCGGTAGTAAAAGTATTTTGATCTTCTAGTCAGGTACATCCGGCAGCTTCGTGCATTCATGGGCTTGGTAGAATATTATATTATATCATGGAAAAAACTAAAAGAGGTAGAGGTTTCAATATGCAAAATTCACTATCCACACACTCAAGATTTTAATGGTGATTTGATCATCACACTTTTTTTTCTATGACTCGTTTGTGGCCAGATTTTTGATTAATTGCTAAGGAATGACAATATTCAAACTCAGAGGATCATGGTGAAAACCATGAAAAAATTAGGTGGCCATTTTAAATTGACGTGAAAATTTAATTTTGATCCGCCTACTTTTCAGCTAATACAATCACAATCTTTTTAGTTTTTGAAATTTATTTTTGATTTAAAACTTTGTTTTCTTTAATTTTTAGTCCTTTAGTTTTAGAGAAAAAAAAGAAAATTATCATTGGCTCATTTTAACTAACAAAAAATTAATCTTATTATTTACAAATTTCATTTTGTAAGAAGTGTTCAACTTGGTTGTTTTTTTTTTTTTTCAATTTACGTTGCTTCATAGGGTTAAAATAGGGTTGGGAAGCGTTTTGAATTCGAGTATTTAATCAAATTTGGGGTTCTGTAATATCATAAATGAGTTTATTAAATTTTTTAGAGTGTTTTTAGATGTTTTTTAATCAAAAATAAGTTAACAAAGGATTTTTTTATGTATGAAATTCCATTGAAACAACTTTACAGCATCTATTAATCACTAAAATCTAGACTAGCAGACAACGCATGGTTTATATGTGTTTTTTTAATATATTAAAAAGAGCTCTCTGTAGTGGTCAAACCTCTTTCTAATAGGCAAGGTTTGCTTTTCAAATTATTTTTTAACAAATCTATTTGGAAAAACAAAAGAAAAAAATAAAAACAAAACAAGCCAAGCATGTGAGCTTTTTTTTTTATGCAATCATAGGTTTTTTTTATTATATTAGCAAATATTTTTTTTATACAACTCTTCATGATTTTTTTCTAAATTCTATTTGATAGCTAATTTTTTTGGATATTTGATTGATTAATTAGATTATATTCAATTTTTTTTTCAAGAAATTTTATAGCATTATTTTTTATAATATTAGCAAGCATTCCTCTTTTTTTTTTTTTTTTTTGCAGCCCCTTCCAACAAATTTTTTTTTCTTAAATCTTATTTGGTAACTTTCCTGTGCGCGCATATTAGCTTTTATTGTCATATAATTGGATAGAAAAATTTCAAAAACAGAAAATGAAATTATTAAATCCATTTGAGCCTATCGCACGGTTTATTTATATGGTGGGTGAATTAGAGTCTTTTAAAGTCAATAAAAAATAAAATAACGTATACTAACATCTTTAATTCTTCATCTGTTTAATTATTAAACGAACACATACAATTTTTTATTTGCAATTAAAAAAATTCTTGCTGCTATAAAATATGTTTGCAATGAACGCTTTTTTTGGTGTTAAAAAAAAATTATCCAACTAGCGGGTTTGCCTTTGACCTCAAGGATGTTAAGATATAATTGTTTTTTTTTTTTTTGTATTTTTAATAGAACTCTGATTTATGGCTCAAATAAGTTATTTAAAAAATAATTATTTTGGTTAAGTAAAATGCAAAAATAAAGCTACTGTTTAGTTAGGTAACGAGTTTTAACTAAAAAGAAGTATTTTTTAGCCTTCAAATCATTTAGCTTTTTTTTATTAATTCTAATTGCTTGCCATTTTTATAATAGGAAATTTTTTTATTGAAAAAAAGTATTTTCTTATTAAAATAAGACATGTTAATTTAATATTTTTCTCAGCAAGACGTTTTGTTGATGCTAAAATTATTTTTCTTGCATTTGATAAATAAATAAAAAAAATTGTAACTGCCCGTAGCGTAACGCAGGCATGTAACTAGTTAATTATGTATGCGTTGAACAAATACAAAAGGCAACAATTGAAAAATAGGACGATAGCCAGAGGCAGGCGAGTCAAGCCCAGACTAACCAAGCCCAGACTAGTCAAGCCCAGACTAACCAAGCCCAGACTAGTCAAGCCCAGCCTATCTTTCCGCAGTCCCATTTGGGCTTGATTGGGCCATCGCAAGAAGTTACTCCGTCAGTACGCCGTGCCTGCTTGATTGTACAATTGTAGAAGTTTAGACACGCGGATGCCTTTTAATTTTATCTTTTCTTTTAATCATCTGAGCAAGAACAGAGCACTCAATGAGCCAAAGGCAGCAAGACGAACCACTTTATATAAAATATTAGGGTAAATTTTCAACTTGCCCCCTTGAAGTTTATGTGGTGTTTCAATTTCATCTCAAACTTTGATTTATTTCAACTAGACCGGATATATTTTATTTTTATTTCAATCAGCCCCCACATTTTTCATTTTTTCCCCATTTTCATCGAGTGTAAATTCTAATTTCATCCCCAAAGTTTGTATGATATCTCAACATCATCCAAAAAGTAAAGAAAAATGAACAAATTAAAATGAACACAAATAGAGATAGAAAATATTTTTTTATTGGAAAATATGATACTATCATATTGAGATATTCTATAAACGTTGAAGATGAGATTATAATTTACACGGAGTGAAACAAAAATATAATAAATATAATACACGAGAAAAAAATTATTGTTAATTAATATTATATTAAAATCTATTTGAATTTTGCATGGTTTTAAACAAACTCAATTAATAATTCAAACTTGAACACTATATTAAAACTCGAGTTTTATGAGCTCGGTTGAAACCGGGTCAATTCACGTTTTTAAAAAATTCAAAATTATTTTTAGCTAAAAATTAATTGTTTTTGTATGTTTTGGATCGTTTTGATGCACTGATCTCAAAAATAAATTTTTAAAAATAAAAAATTATTATTTTAATACATTTTAATATAAAAAACACTTTAAAAAACAATCACAACTACATTCTCAAATAAACCCGATTCAAGAGCAAAAGTTTAATCAGATTTTTATAGAGAGGAGAATGTTGCGATAGTAAATCCAACACAGTTCAGATATAGAAAGGGGTATGGCTTTTTTACTGTTCAACAAGAAATAAAACAGTGTGGATTATAACATTGTTTTTTAGTGTTTTCTCTTCTATTTTTTTTGGTCCTTTGGCTATTCTGTTTCTATTCCTAGATTTTTTTTTTTCAGTTTGTTCATTTAAATTTAGATTTATTTGAGATTGACTTGGTAGTTTATTTTAGTTGTCTAGATTAGAGAATTGTATATATTAAAAAAATATTTTACAACTCGGTTGATTGCTCGGTTGAGGACCAAATTTGAACATTAAAAAATATTCAACCCTTTTTTTTTTGCTAGCATAAACGATTTAATTGTATGGGCAGGGAAAATATTCAACTTCTTTCCTAGTCGCTCAATTTTTTTTTATTTGATTCCTTTACATTAAATTTATTTGGAATTAGACTTAATTATTTGTTTTAGTTACCTAGATATGAGAAATGAGTATCTCACAGTATCAAGAAAATAAAATTAGTGCTTAGTTAATGGGAAAAATTAAATTAAATTTTATTGATATAAAACAATTGAGACTTTAAGGACCAAATTTAAAACTAAAACAACTATGAGGGATTTAAGTGCACAAGAAATGTCAAACTAGATGGAGAATGCAACCACACGTCAACATGGGAGGAAAGTTGTTGTACTCCGGCAAAGCATGTGACTTTCTCTATTGTCAGAATATCATTGTTCTTGGCTATGTTGAAAGTGACTCGGCAAGGTCTTTTATAGGAGACGCCAAGTGCAATGGACAAGCGATGATAAGGCTACAACTAGCTTTTCTTTCTTCTCCTCTCTTTTTTTTCTCTCTTCTTCTCTCTTTGTTTGCACCCTAATCAATCTAAAATTGCAAGGAGTTGTATCATTTTATTTTTATGTCAAATTTGAAATTATTCTTTTAATTGCTACTTATTTTGTATTTTTTCCTTTTTTGAATTGATTTTTTTTTCATCAATTTCATCACTTAACATTAGATTTATTGAGAATTGAGTTTCATGATTTTTTTAGATTGTCTTTTACAGGGTAATCCTGGTTTTGTGCCTCGAATCACATGTTTGAAAGGTTAACTCAGGTTAATTTTGGTTGTTTTTTTATAAATTATTTTTTTTTAATTTTATCCTTCAATATTGGGTTTTTCTTTTTGGAATTGAGCTTTATAAGTTTTTTTTATTTTTATTTTTATTTTTATGGAGTTATCTCTTAATCTCATGACATGAGTCACATGTTTAGTTTGTTAACCCAGGTTAGCTTGGTTTTTTTCCCCTTCAAATTGAATTCTTTTTTTGATTATTTGACATTAGATTGATTTGAGAATTATGCTTCATATTTTTTTTCCTTCCAATAGTTTATCCCGTTTGCATTACTCGATTCACAAGGGTTGGTGGGCTTAATAGGGTTTGCTAGGGTTGTTTTGTTTAACTCCTTTTTATTAATTGATTTTTTTATTTTATTCTTCTGAATTGAATTAATTTTTAATTGAGTTTCATAATTTTTTTCAATTTATTTTATATGGGTTATCTTGGTTTTATAACTTAGGCTGTGTGTTTGGCAAGTTAATTCATGTTGACTTGAGTAGTTTTCTATTTTTTTTTAAATTGATTTTTTTTAAAATTTCATCCTTCAATATTAGGTTGGTTGAGAATCGAGATTTGATTTTTTTTTTTGTTTTGCTTTCTATAAAATTGTTCCATTCTTATATCTAGGTTATATGTTTGATAGTTTAACCCGAGTTGAATCGAGTTATTTTTTTAAAATTAAAAGTTTTGTTTCCCATTTCACCCTCTAATATTTTGTTAGTTGGTCTTTATTTTTGTTTTTTTTTTAATTCTTAGATGAATTAAAAATATATCTTAGATATTATTTTATTAAATTCTATTTAATTTTTTTTTGTTATCAAGAAAGATTATTGAGATGCTTTCACAATATTGACAATATATATATCTTTTCATAATATGTTGAATAACATGTGAATATCTTAATATTTTATAAGTTTGTTGTCAAGTAAGTATACATCAAATTTTTTAGTTCATGATTGAATTTTTTTCTGCTAGCAACGTCTTTACAATTTTATTTTTTTTACATTTAAAAAAAAGCGTATGACCTGATGAGATAATCACTGTTTCTTGTTTTTCTTGGAAATTACTAATTAATTACCAGTATTTGTTTACAACAGAAAATTACCGCTACACTGGCTAAACTGCCCTTGAACGGTGGATATTTCATGGGATAATTAAGCATGGCATGTCCATGTTCTTCTTCAGACATCAGAGGTCAACTATATGACAGGAAAGGACATTTTGTTGCATGCTTAAATACCGTGAGCAAAGAAAAACCAGAGAATAAACGATAGTGCATGTAACAAGCTAAAAAGGTAACAAAAAAGAAGGAATCTCCGTAATGGCAAGCTAGATTTCGGGACATCAAGAATCCTCATCTTTCGCCGGTGTTCAGCACGACCGTACCCAACAGCAGCGCCGCCTGGATAGGCCTGTGACGCAGGCCACGCCTTCCCTTCTTTTCTTATGTTTGGTTTTACAGACGTCGTCTGTGTTATAGCTAGCAACTGTTGTTTTGTCATTATTGTCCCTGCTTTAGGTGAACACACCATCAGAGAAATAAAAGAGCCCCTCCCCTTTTTTTCCTTTTCCCTCTATCACGGTATTGCTTTTGCTATTTGCATGTATGTACTATGTACCGAGCCCAGGGTACGTACATTGAGATGCATTATAATACTTGCCTCTGTATTTCAACCGCAGGGCTGAAGTCGAATTGTACAGTAGAGTGAAAATGACTCTTGTACTTTGAAGACTTATTTTATACTGGGAAAATTACTCGTGTAATTTAGTTTTTTCCAAAAACATTTCTTGAAAATTACAGTTTATATTCTATAATTTGATGACATTTACATGCGAAAAACTTGCTCTGCTCGCAAACAGCAATGCATGTCCATTCTCTACTAATTAAACAGTAGAGGTTACCTTGCTAGTGTGAATGCAAACTGAAAAATTGTCCTTCTTCATGAACAACGAGAATCAAGCTATCAACTACAGTCTACAGCAGGGGTTATCATTTATCAACTTCATTTCATACGAGGAAAAAGGAAAAGAGAAGCATGCAATTTGACATTTGTTCATCCTCAGTCCCACTCTTCTTTTATGCCTTACAAGTGGCAAGTGCACTCCAATGAGAGGGCCACCAAATTTTAGCTTGCATGACTCATCCTTCAGCTAAGTTCCCAGTACTTTGGCTTCTATTTATTTATTTTATGAAATAAAACTGTGTGCTCATTTCAACAAAGACAGAAACTTTTGATTTGTCATAAAGTAGAATAAAAAAATTTTCTTGCCACCCCCGGGGACCCCATTTTGTCCCCAATTTTTTTTTTTTTTTATTAATAGAATGAAAAGGGAAACTGGGAAACAGAGGGAGTTGAAGAAAGAGAGAAAGCGATTTTAGCTTCTTCCAGGTAGTAATTTTGGTTATTTTTAAAAATATTTTTTATTTAAAAATATATTAGAATAATATTTTTTTTATTTTTTTAAAATTATTTTTGATATTAGCGCATCAAAATAATTTAAAAACACCAAAAACATATTAATTTAAAGTAAAATATAAAAAAAATTAATTTTTTTAAAAACACACAAACAAACAGTACCTAACAATTTAATTCAACAACCAGGATTAAGCAAGGTTGGTGTGAGTTTTATGGAAATTGGTATTTGAAAGATGGCGTCGGCGGCTAGAAAATGGGGCGATGCTACAAAGCCATTGAAGAATTGATTTGGTAATTTTAGGGTTAATGAAATTGAAAAATCATGGTAATTTTGGGTTGGTTTCAGAAGAGAAAAGAAGAAAAAGAAGTTAGGTCATGATTTGAGTTTTGGATTATGTTCTAGCGAAAAGAAAGAGAGACTATAATTTATAATATATTATGTATAAGGATAAATTGTTTTTTTTTTATTCTTATTTAAAAATTATTTTGACTTGGAATATAAACTATAATTTAAAAATAAAATGGACGTAAAGTGAAAAAAATATTAAACTTTAGGATTATTTGACTAACTTTCTTGTTTTGATTCATTTGCTCTTGTTTTCTTTTCTTGATCGGTGAATAATAATATTCGATTTACAATGAGGTTTAACTATTAGTTAACTAATTATTTGTTGAGAAGTAGTCCACAACTGTCAGCATTACTGTTAGCAAGTCTGTTAAAGTTGTTAGTTAGTTAGTTTAGCTGGCAGTTAGTTAAGTCAAGTAAGTTTGTTAGTGATCAATTCTTAGCTAACAATAACTGATTCCTTGAATCACGGGGGCAATATTTATTAGTTACCCTACAGTATTGTAAAGGCTATATAAAGCCAAACGATTGTTCATTCAAGTCATGAGATACATTTTCAGTATTCATCAAGTGTTCTTGTATATCAGTTTCTATCAATTGGTATCAGAGCAAAACAAAAGAAAAGAAAGAAAAAGCTGCAGTGAGAGGAAAAGAAAGTTGCAATTGGTTTCTTTGTTTTTTCTACTGAATAAACAAAACAAAGAAGAGCCAAACTAAGAGATGGTGAATGACAGTAACAACAATTTTATACAACCAGCCATACCACGATTTGATGGTCATTTCGATAACTGGAGCATGCTAATGGAGAATTTCTTGAGATCCAAGGAATTCTGGATCTTGGTTGAAACTGGCTACACAGAGTCAGAGGAAGGAGCTAGTGTGACTGAAACACAACGAAAGAAATTAGAGGAGTTAAAACTCAAAGATTTGAAAGTGAAGAACTACCTATTTCAGGCCATTAACAGAACCATACTTGAAACTATCCTAGAGAAGAACACCTCTAAATAAATTTGGGACTCAATGAAGAGGAAATATGAAGGAAATGCAAGAGTGAAGCGTTCAATCCTTCAAACACTAAGGAAGGAGTTTGAAAAACTGGAGATGAAAACAGGTGAGAATATCACTGACTATTTTGCAAAGGTTATGACTATAGCAAGCAAAATGAGAATCTATGGGGAACAAATGCGAGATGTAACGATTGTGGAGAAGATTCTTCGATCCTTGACTGACAGATTCAGTTACATAGTATGCTCAATCGAAGAATCTAAGGACATTGATGTTCTCTCAATTGATGAGCTACAAAGCTCATTGATTGTACATGAACAAAAATTCTAGAAACACAACATGGAAGAACAAGCTTTGAATGTGACATCTGAAGAAAGATCATATGGTAGAGGACAAGGCAGATGAGCTTTCAGAGGAGGAGGAAGAGGTAGAGGACGATATAACTTTGACAAAACCATTGTGGAATGTTATAGATGTCACAAACTTGGCCATTTTTAGTATGAATGTCCCATAGTTAGCAAGGAGGCAAATTATGCATAACTGAACAATGAAGAAGAAATTCTATTGATGTCTCATGTAGAATTGTATGGCAACAATCGAGAGGATGCTTGGTTTTTTGACTCTGACTGCTCAAACCATATGTGTGGAGACAAGGATATGTTCTGTGAATTGAATGAAGAATTTAGACAACTGGTAAAGCTTGGGAATAACACACAAATGACAGTTCTTGGAAAAGGAAAAATCAAGCTGTTTTTGGATGGCATGCAACACATGGTTACTGATGTATTCTATATACCTGAACTGAAGAATAATCTCTTAAACATAGGTCAGCTACAAGAAAAGGGTCTGGCAATTCTTATCAAATCAGGAACATACAAGGTTTACCATCCTGTGAGAGGCCTGATCATCCAAACCAGAATGACAATCAATAGGATGTTTGTGCTAATAGCAAAGGCTCAAGTCAAAGATGTTTCTTGTTTCCATACACATGCACAGGATGTTTCACATTTATGGCATTGCAGATATAGTCATCTCAGCCACAAAGGACTTAGAACCTTACAATATAAGAAGATGGTTCGAGGATTACCACAACTCCCAGCATCAACTACAGAATGCACTGCTTGCATTACTGGCAAGCAGCACAGAGAATCTTTTCCAAAGAAGAGTCAATGACGTGCATCACAAAGGCTACAGCTCATCCATGCAGACATATGTGGCCTAATCACACCAACCTCAAACAGCAAGAAAAGGTACTTCTTATGCCTCATTGATGATTATAGTAGGGAGGCCTGGGTTTACTTCCTAGCAGAAAAATCAGAAGCTCTTCAGCATTTCCAGCACTTTAAGAAGCTTGTTGAAAAAGAAACTGGACAATTCATTAAAGGTATAAGGACAGATAGAGGGGGTGAATTCAACTCACTGGAATTTAATGAGTTCTGTAAGCAAAATGGCATCAAAAGACAGCTAACTACAGCCTATACCCCTCAGTAGAATGGAGTGGCTGAGAGGAAGAACAGGACAGTGATGAACTTGGTAAGATCAATGCTTTTAGAAAAGAAGATTCCCAAAAGCTTTTTGGATGAGGCAGTAAACTGGATCATATATGTCTTGAACAGATGCCCTACTAATGCTGTAAAAGACATGACTCCAGAAAAAGTGTGGACTGGAATGAAGCCCTTGGTTGAACACTTTAGAGTGTTTGAGTGTGAGTGTGTGCTGTGTATTGTTGGGAGTAAGTGAAGAATCAAAAGGCTACAGATTATATGACCCTGCAACAAAGAAAATTATAACCAGCAGGGACATAATCTTTGAAGAAGAAAAACACTGGGACTGGGTTATCAGTTACAAAGAGGAGTTACAAATGAACTTAGAATAGGAAGAAGAAGGTGAAACTGATGGAGATGAAGCAAGCAGTAGTGAAGATATAGAGGCAATTGAGCAAAATATTGCAGACTCAGATGCAGAGTCAAATTGGAATGGCATTGGAGAATCCAATAATGCTTATGCCACTCCAATTTATGAAGAAGATGTTAATCTGCATACAAGAAGGGAGACAATTATGCCAAATTGGATGAGAGACTATGTCTCTGGTGAAGGACTGTCAGAAGAAGAAACTGAATTGAATATGACAACTGTAACTTCTGGAAATCTCGTGAGCTATGAAGAGGCAGTAAAAAGTTACAAGTGGAGGGAAGCCATGGATGCTGAAATGGAGTCAATTCAAAAGAATGAGACATGGAGTTTAACTGAATTACCAGCTGGAACTAAGAAGATTGAGGTGAAATGGATATACAAGACCAAGCTAAATGAGTCTGGTAAAGTGGATAAGCTAAAAGTCAGGTTAGTTGCAAAGGGCTATGCTCAACAACATGGTGTGGATTATACAGAAGTATTTGCTCCTGTGGCAAGAATGGACACTATTCAAATGATCATTGCACTAGCTGCTAAAAAAGGTTGGCTTATCTATCAATTAGATGTTAAGTCTGCTTTTCTACATGGAGAATTAAGTGAGGATTTATTTGTAGAACAACCAAAAGGGTACGAGCAGAAAGGAAATGAACACAAGGTCTACAAACTACACAAAGCTTTGTATGGACTAAAACAAGCCCCTAGAGCCTGGTTTAGTCGCATTGAAGCTTACTTCAGCCATGAAGGATTTCAGAAGTGCATCAGTGAACAAACTTTGTTTATTAAAACTAGTGGAGGCAAAATCCTTATTGTGAGTGTCTATGTGGATGACTTGATTTTCACTGGAGATGATGAGCAAATGATGCTGGAATTCAAACAATCAATGATGAGGGTGTTTGACATGACTGATCTAGGAAGAATGAGGTTCTTCTTAGGCATAGAAGTACTGCAACAGACCAATGGGACCTATATTTGTCAACGAAAATATACACTAGAGGTTCTAAAACGGTTTGGGATGGAAGAAAGTAATGCAGTGATGAATCCCATAGTCCCTGGCTTCAAAACTGACAAAATTGGAGAAGGAAACAAAATCGATAAGTACTATAAACAAATAGTAGGAAGTCTCATGTATATCACTGCTACCAGGCTAGATATCATGTTTGGGGTGAGCTTTATTAGCAGGTTTATGTCTAACCCAACAAAAGTGCATCTACAAGCTCCTAAAAGAATATTAAGATACTTGAAGGGCACCATCAATTATGGTATATTCTACAAGAAGAATGAGAACAAGCAGTTGATTGCATACACTGATAGTGACTAGGCAGGAGATCTTACAGACAGAAAGAGTACATCCAGCTATGTCTTCATGCTAAGTGGAGGAACAGTCTCATGGTCATCAAAGAAGCAGCCTATAGTCACTCTGTCAATAACTGAAGCAGAATTCGTGGCAGCAGCAGCTTGTGCCTGTCAGGCAGTATGGATGAGAAGGATTCTGGAGAAGTTAAACAATGAGCAAAAGGGTTGCACCATCTTAATGTGTGATAACAATCCAACCATCAAGCTCTCAAGAAATCCCATTATGCATGGACGCAGCAAACACATTGATGTGAGATTCCATTTCTTACATGATTTAACTCGAGATAAAATCATTGAACTTGTGCATTGTGACTCACAAGATCAAGTAGCAGACCTGCTGACAAAACCAGTTAAACTGCAGACATTTGAAAATCTTTAAGAACAAATGGGAGTTTGTGTGATGCCTGACGTAAACTAATTGTTACACAGAATTAGTTTAAAGGAGAGAATGTTGAGAAGTGGTCCATAACTGTCAACATTACTGTTAGCAAGTCTGTTAAAGTTGTTAGTTAGTTAGTCTAGCTGGCAGTTAGTTAAGTCAGGTAAGTTTGTTAGTGGTCAATTCTTAGCTAACAATAACTGATTCCTTGAATCACGGGGGCAACAGTTATGAGTTACCCTAC
>Ga0325402_1005524_pt1 | contig 11854 bp, 6 predicted proteins | sample PopdelMetagenome_22_FD_207212 | JGI IMG/M metagenome (GOLD analysis project Ga0325402, IMG submission 207212) | Populus deltoides microbial communities from Bellville, Georgia, United States - Xylem-PdKOR-R3 | ecosystem: Host-associated > Plants > Phyllosphere > Stem > Wood/Secondary xylem...
ATAAATAAAAATGGTCGCTTTTTTTGCGCCCCCCCCCCCCCCGAAAACGCGTAAGTGGAGATATTGTATCATGATAGTTTAGGAAAAAACTAACCAAGCTATGGTGTTTATTTTTCTGGAGTTGCTTGTATATCCAAGAGGTTCATTGCCTGGTTCAGTGACAAAAGGATTGGTGAGAATAAAACTTGAAAGCAGCCAATTGCAGGATAAGACTCTCCCTTATTTCTCCCTCCGAATGAACATCTTGTTAATTGCTTGTCATCCTATTATTATCACCCTGTTTGGGGTTAAAATTTATTTATTTTTACTTTAAATTATATATATTTTTAATGTTTTGTGTTAATTTTAAAAAATAAAAAATAATATTTTAATAAATTTCTAAAAAAACCAATTAAAAAACTAACTTCTACTGTAATTGTAATTCTAAATACTTGTTACGCGAATTGGATGTCAGAAATGAAAGGTGTCAGGTTTGGGACCATATGACTTTCAAGACTTCACATGGTCTCCGCGCAGCTGTACGAAAATTGGTAACCCCCATGTTTACCTTCTTTTCTTTCTTTCTTTCTCTTTTTTATTTTTTATTTTTTATTTTTTTGTCTCTTCTCATCCAGTGCACTGACATGACCCTGACTTATCAACAACGAAGTACTGTACAAATCTGTGCCAACCTCTTTCTATCTGTACTCTGCAGGAAGAGCCTATATCTAGGGCATTTCAGGTGCTCAAATCCTGGATTTGTGATTAATTGCTCTCTGTCTTGATAATTCTGGAATTTGGAAATTGATTTCACTACCTGTGTATCTTGATTATTCAGCTTTAGTTTGAAACTTAATGACGACAGTTTGGTTTTGGGGATAAATGTTAGCATCTATCTCTTCCTTTGTGTCTTGCCTCTAGGGCTTCTATTTATGTAAAAAATAATTTATTATTAATAAAGATATTTTGTTTAATATTTATTTTTGTATGATTAATAAATTTAGAATAAAGATAAATTTATTAGAAAAAAAATATGTTGCAAATAAAATTATAAAGTTGCTCTTATCATAAAGATTTGTATTACATCTAATCAAAGTTGCTCTTATTATAAAGATTTGTATTACATCTAATCAAAGGTATGCTTTGGTTACCATCTCAGAAAAGAAGAGACGAGGATAATAGTGATAGAAGGGATAAATTTAAAATTATTATTTTCCCGACATTTATATAAATGTTTTGAAAAACCCAGCTTTTTATCACTTATTAAAATCTCATGTTCGTTAATTGTCCATGTATTCACGTAAACATAATTTAGAACTAAATTGATCTCATTCTTATTTCGTAGATAATGGGATAAGCATGAAATTCTTAGTCAAATAGTTGGTATGCTATCGATTATCATTAAAAAAAAAAAATTGGTCTGATAAACTAATTACCAGGCATCAACCTAATGAATATAGCAACCTTTTCTACCGTTACACCGTTTTACATGTACAAGCTGTGAATTCGTGCCCAGAGACAGCAAAAGTAAGAAGATTCGTGGGAGTTATATATGCTTCTGTTTGTTTGGTGGTTGTTTGTTTGTTTTTTACTGGCAGGGAACGGGTTCAGTTGTCCTTAACAGGAAATTTGGATTCATTACATAGCAGGGAAGCACAATTACCATATCATAAGTAGAACATGATTGCTGGTTAATCTCATGGATGGTGCTTGCATCTAGCTTTTAAAGAATACAACTGTGGTTCCTGGTAAGCCTCTATTGCTTCCCTTAATTACCCATGCTGGGACGAAGTTGTCTCATATATGATGCTGCTGGTTACAGTGACAGAACGAAACTAATTTCTCTTTTTTTTATTGAAAGAAGTGATGATTTGTGTTAGCATAAACGCCATCATTGTCTTTATTTAGATAATGATAGCACACGTTGCTATCATTTGTCCTCTTGGCTTAAGTTTAGAAAGATCATCCATGCCCAAACCGACAAAAAAAAAACCTACTTCTCAGTCTCCACATGGATTTGAATAATAAATGATAAAGAGTAATCCTCCTTTCATCACCTGAGTGAGGAATATAAGGATGTTATATATTGTAGATTATTATTCGTTCATTTCTTGGTGTTTGAGGGGTTTTAAGACATTTGACGCAGAAGTCTTGGACAACATAACGTCCATTTTGTTGAACAGGCCAGCAAGTCTTCTAGACTCCATAGCTTTCTGCAGAGATATTAACTGAAATTACAGAAAACAAATTGCCAAATTCGAAAGAAAAGAGAGGAGCAATTAAGATCTGAAAAGCGGTCATGGATGACATATGTGGACCTTCAGAAGGACAACAAATGGATATAATGTGAAAATCTTAAAAGTTTTGATTTTTTTTTCTAAAATTAGCATAGTAACCTAAAAATTTTGGCCGAATTAATAGCACCATTTGAAAAAAGTTTTGGTAAATTAACATATTTTTACCTTATTGCACTTCTGAAATGTAACATTTACTAAATATCGTTTTTTCTAAATGCGGCAAGATAACTGCCGGGTTTCAGAAGCACGATAACTTAACAAATCGCGTTTCAAAAGTGTAACATGTCGAGAAATTTAAATCTCGTCCCATATCAAAGAACATAGACAAACACAACTTCTCTCTCTAAAAACCAATGTCCACAACCCTCCTCTCTCTAAAAAAACCCACCAATAATTGGTTTTTTTGCCTTTAAAACACCAAAAACTTGAACCCATCTTAATCTCCAAGCATCCTATGATATATATATTTTCCTCTTTAAGATCCGTTGCTTTCGCCAACCCAACACTTTCTAGTGCTACAAGCAAGTTAAACATACTAGATTTCTATTAAATATATGGGTTTTATATTTAATTTGTGTTTGATTTAATTGAAATAAAATTATTGTTTAGGGTTTAGATTGAATTTACGGTTTTTTAAATTAATAATAAATTAGCTATGAAAATGAAGTTCATCTTATCAATCTTGCATTTAACCTTTCTATGAAAATGGTAAGGATATTATATCTTGATTTGAAATTTCTTGGAGAGATTATTGAAAAGAATATGTGTTTACAATCATTTATACATAACATTTGCAACACACATTTCTTTCGGTTTATTGCTTGACTAATGCATTTTTTTTATTGCAAGGTCATTGTAAAATAAAAGCTAAGAAGAAACCTAGAACTCCAGTTTCAAGTTCTTCTAACAAGAAGAAACATGGTACCTCATCCCTTAAAGAGAATCAAGTCCAACCCTCTAAGACTCAAAGGATAAAAGAAAAGGGCAAAGTGGATGGTTCATCTAAATCAGCAGCACAGTCTAAAAACTAACCACTTCACTTTTCTCAATGTTGAGATGACTTACAGAAACAACTTCTCTAAGAAGAATTAATGTACTGGTTGAAAGTGAAGTTTTGGTAAGTGATCTTTCTGACTCCATATTTGCTTTTATAGAAGACATCTTTAAGGAAAAAAAAATGGGATAAACTAAATAAAGAAGCACCTACTCCACATGTTGAACTAGTTAGGGAGTTTTATACCAATCATGAGTCTTTCAATCTTGATGACCACTCCATTACTTTCATTGTTAGAGGTCAAACTCTTGAGTTCTCTTTTATTGTCGTTATAAAGTTATATGAGCTACCTGAAATTATAGATCCTGGCTTTCCCTATAAAAGAATAAGAGCCCTTTTCAAGACTTAGATGGGTGATCTATTTTTTTAGCTCTACAAGACCAAAATGGTCTGCCAAAGCATATGGATTACATATGAACACTACGTTACATTTTCACATGTTGTTAGCAAAAAATGTGCTAACAAACTTCTGGTCTATTACAAGACATATTGAGTTGACAATTAAGAAAGCTCAATTCATGTATGCTATGCTACTAATGTTCTTATCGACCTAGCCACTCATTTTATCGATGTCATACAAAAAGCTACAATTGAGAAGAAAATGAGTCTACCTTTAAGAGGGTTGATAACTAGGATAGGAATCATGATGAAAATATCCTTGCATGACAGTGAGCTACCAATCAAGATGTATGGAAAGATCACAGTTGTAACTGTTATCAAATCTGAAGCCGTGGTTAGTAAAAAGAGGTTAAATCTTCAACAATCTACCTCCTCTCAGTTCAAAACTCCTCAAACAACCCTCTACTGTATCTTATAATAGAATAATTACTAGTACTAGCAAACAAGTTTGATAGCTTTACTGGTAGATGAGAAAAAATGATTGATACATTTGATAAGTTGCTAACATATATGCAATAAGATATTATATAGGTTAATGACAGATTTGTTCAACTCAGCTTATATGTTAAACAAGTGCATCAATCTATTATTGGTGAATATAAGGAATAAGATTGGTGAGAAAACAAATGGGAGACAGGATACAAGATGCATGCAAGGGAGATTAAGCAAGCTAGGCAACCAGCCAAGTCAGCAGCTCGCCTCGTTAGATTTTTTTTTTTGTTCTAGAATTTTACTTATTTTTAATTAGTAATGAATATCACATATTTAATATTCTGGTCTATAATAACTAGGATATTTTTTAAGCATAGAAACCTTTATGTTGAATACTTGATACACTTTAAACTTGATGCATACAGTTGAATAACAATATTTAATGTATAATAGTTTTTGAACATATTATAAACTGTTAAGATGCAACATATTGCATGAATTATTCTTTTAGGATGTTATGAATTGTTTGCATGAAACATGCTAGGAATTGTTAGGATGTTGATGCATAAATATTGTTAATTATTCTCATGCTACATAACATTGTTTCAATTGTACTTGCAAGTATATTTTAATAAAGTATCTATTTATGATTGAACTATATGAACTACTTGCATACTAATTCATACTTATTATGTTTTTTCAAAAATCAACCAAATTAGGAGATTGTAAATGTCAAAATACTTGGCTTTGATTAGTGAAGGATTATTTGCGTTGCTAAAAGATGAATTTGTTTAGAGTGATAGTTTATCTAAATTAGATAATGAATTAGTCTAGTTTATCTTATAGGATATAAAATGATTGTTTTTGTAATTATCTAGTTTGTTTGGAGTTTGGATGAATAGGAAGTTCATATAGATTTTATATATATAAAAAAGAAGAAGATAAATACAAGTTATCCGAAGATAAATATTAGTGAAATATTTTTTGTGAAACATGAATAGCAGTCTGTTAAGAACATAACGGGTTAGGAAGCTTGAAGATAACGTTCTTGTCCTTATCACATGAAAATGTGTGTGTGTGTGTGTGTGTGTGAAAGGACAATCTAAAACATTAAATGCAGCGAGAGCAACACTGGGTAGAGCAACATTTGCAGCGAAGCAAGAGTGTCCTACAAGCTAAGTAGTTACACAGAGTTTCACTACATATACTCTTGACAAACGAGTGAAGTGTGAAGAAAATTCTCTAGGAGAATTGTTTGTAAAAGAGTTAGAGAGCCTGCAAACTTTTAAAGAGAGCTTTTGTGTTAATTGTTACCAACTGGATGTTTCAATTAGGATGACAATAATTTGAAGATCATTAGGTATTTTTGCAAGCTGCTGCTGCAGAAGACAAAATAAAGTGCTTGTCTTTACAAGTAAGGTAATATAGTTACAAAGAATTTATGGTAAGAAATACTCCTTTTTGTAATCTTCTAAACTAATGAAAGTTATTTATCATGGGTTTAGTTCGCTCAGATGGTTTTTTTTTATATCTTTTGACTAAGTTCTTTAAAAGGTTTTCTCGTTGTAACCAAATAACTTGTTTATTTAAATTTCTCATACTTATATTTATTTGGTTACTGATTAATGCTTGCAAAGTATTAATAGATTGCTTCTTAACATAAATGGAACAGAAACGAGATTGTAATCTTCCTTCAGGTTCCTTCTAACAGAAAGATCAGGCACACCTTTTTTTTCTCTCAGCATCTTATAACTGATATTGAGTTGGTTAATGATGTGGTGTTTGGATGCAAGACCTCAAGTGGTAATCTTTTCATTTGCAATAATAAATAAATAAATAAATAAAATTGTTTTAAACACACTCTGTGGAAGCTAACTCTTTTGTAGAGTACTCCCTAAACAAACAAGGTGGTAAGAGGGAGACATAATTCTAAAAATAGATATACAATATGATGTTAATTATATTATCCATATGCTTAAGCTTTAGATATCTACAATATGTTTTTTTAATGTTATGTTCATATTACATTTTTATTTATGACCATTCAATATGTTGTTGTAGTGTGACCTGATCCTTGTAACAAAAAGTAGTATTTATCCTTTGTATACTATGTTACAGGTTTTACTTATATCTTTGGTATTGTGGAGCAAAGTGTTTTTCAAAATTGTTATTCGCTTAAAAATGTATTAAAATATTTTTTTTAGATTTTTTTTTATTTTTGACATCAATATATCAAAATCAACAAAAGATTCTAAAAGAAAACATCAATTTGATTTTTCTCAAGACAAATACATTTTTAAAAAGCACATAAAAACGGAAGCTACTGCACTTTCAAACGACTTGTGTTGTTTTGGTGGCCACTTGCAATTTGTTGCTTTTATTTTACCAGTGCAATGACACCATCATGGTTCTGGTGCTGATTTGGTGGCCACGGTTGTTAATGAGAAGATTTAGACAAAAACTAGTTATTTGATTCACGCTTTGCCGTGAGTTGAGTATTTTTTTTTTCTTTCTTAAAAAAAAGTGTATATGTAGATTTTTACAACGTGTTTTTGTATATAAAAAAATTTGAAGAGGAATTCAAAAAGTTCATGCATACATCTAATTAAATAAATCGAGAACTTTTTATGCAACAAAAAATTTATCAAGCCCGATCTCTACCAAGCCAAAGTTAATGAGTCAAACCTGTGACCCGGATCATGGACTTAATTGAGTTCAACAATTATATATATATAATTTTTTTTTATCTAAGATACACAACTATTAAATCAAGAGTCTAAAAATATCAAAGTGATTGGAAAAAAAATCAAACTGAAATAAATTACGTTGTTTAATTAATAATCAACCAAATATTAAGTGATGAAATTGAAAAAAAAAACAAGAAAAAAAATGTAATTGTAACGTATAAAAACAAAAAAAACAAAAGCAAAAAAGACCTCATCTCTCGGGCTAGGAATGCCCAGATTTCCCAACCCTTATTTTTTTATATAATTTTCTTAAAGTAATGCATCATCTATACTGCCTAGATTCTGGTGACCTCTAGTCGCTAGAAAATCAGGCTAGTCTATTTCAGATCAAGAGAGACCCATTTTAAACTATATTTCAACCCAAAAAAAATTACCTTGAACACCTTCTAAAACATATCAATAACTTCTAGCAACCTAAAAATTAGCTTGAAATCCCATAATCAACTTGAAATAAAAATTATTTTCGGATTCGTATCTAAAATTTCAGGCAAGTTTATGGAGGGAAAATACCGTATATAAACTTTTTCTGTTGAAAGGAACTCATTAACATCAAAACCACCTGTTTTGTGACCAAATTCGATATCAACCGAGACTTTTTCTCTCTATCTTTGGAATCCAGCGATTTTCTCTCTCCTCTCTCAAACCAGGGACCAACAAATAAGAAAAATGAAGTTTATCACCAAAATTGAATTTTATAAATTTTTAGGGACTGAAAGTTTATAAATTGAAAGGTTGGAGGCCCAAAATGTACGTTTAGCCCCAAGTTTAAAAAAACCTTCTTTTTTTTTCTGTTTTTTTCATCTTTGTCCTCTATCTTCAAATCTTGTCATTCCTAAATAAATATGCTTTAATTAGTTAACTGGTCCTAGAATTATTTAATAAAAAAAGAAGAGGGACTAAAAAAACAAATTATTATGATAAGCTACAATGAATTGTTCCTTTTAAACATGGCGTGGAGAACAATATTTTCCCGATGGCTCTTTGAGTATTTCTTAATATTTTGGCGTGAAATTAAACCAGTGCATATGCATATGGAGTTGGAGACTTTATTATTTAGAAATCTTTACAAGAATAGAGAAGAAACAATAACTATCAATTGATTAACATTCAAACGAGATATTTACATGGTTTTCACGTAGCCTCTCGGATTTCTTTCTTTACCTCTTTCATTTGTTGAACGTTGTTATTCAGCCTGCAACGAAGTGAACTTGATTTAGGTTTAATTAAACATGTCGAAGTTTAAGTTAATCTTCCCTATGGATTTCAAGTTGGTAATAGAAAGATCATTTAACAGAATAATTTGAAAACAGTTGATTGTAATCACGGTTTCTATACTGGGTGCATGATTTGTTTTTTTTCGTTCTTTCTTTTTAATGATGAAGTGTTTTTGCCCACTCCTTACAGTTATGGAATATGCTTGATGGAGTCATGGTGTTGTGCTTGTCCCTTTCGAAACACACAAGGTACGTAGAGTTTCTAAAATGAAAGCAGGGATTAGAAATAATAGAGCAGTAGAGAATGTGGAGCAGAAACTTAAACACAGACAGTCACAAGGACGACCCTTCCGTGCGAATTGATCAAGATCAGCAAGGGCAAAACAGCAAGTAGGCCCCAAAGTTCTTCAGCAAGAAACTGCGTTGCTTTTTAACCCTTTTACCAGAAACAACAACACTGTTGTTATTGTAGCTAGCTAAGCATTCACTGCAAGGTAGCAAACATCCAGATTTTCTATAAATCCTTACTGGTTGGGGGCTTGGCTTGTGGGTTTTTATTCCGTAACTTCCAGGTTATCATAACCTCAATTAAATTTAACTGAATTACAGGCACTAGGTTTATTTTTCCATAACAGAAGAGTGAAGCCACCGAATGACTTGAAATCATTGTAAATCACCCTAATTTCTGACCCCAGCCATTTATTTTGAACTTCGGCACAGAATTTGATTGCAGTTGCTTTAACAACAAATATGTTGCCATCAAATGGGTAAAATGGTAGTTTTGATATTCACTTGCACACGACCCACCTACCTCTGCACAAGCCGCCTCATAACTCAGTTTCTCTCAGCCTCGGAGACTCTCACCTAGCTAGAGAGAGAGTGGTTTTTTTGTCTTGAAAGTCATAGACAAGGAGCTAAATGAAGAAAAGAGAGGGGACGGTAGAAGATTGAGACTTTGAGGGTTTAAATTAATGTGCACACAGCACACCCCAACCCCAGTTAAATAGAAATTCGCATCCTCTTCTTCTCTTTTTCAGTTCACTGACTGAGTTTTTCATAGGTGAGAGTTTTTTATTTTGTTTATTCTTAACTTACAAACTGTTTGTGATATGCCATAAAAGCCCGCCTAACTCCAACATGTCTCCTAAGGACACTCCTACCTCTCAGAAAGCAGAAACTCCACATCAACAAAAACCAATCAAAGCAAAATAATAATAATATTCAAGAAAGATCAAATCTTTCCAATCTCCTTTTTCCTTTTCGTTTCTTTTGTTTATCATTTATAACCCCCCTCCTCTTGATCATAACTTCTTTCTTTCTTTCTTTGTGTCTTTTACAGGTAAGGTAGAGTTAGCTAGATTGATTAAGCTTTCGATATTATCTTGAAACAAAAATGTTGGAGTACGAATGGGGAAACCCATCAGCAATGATGCTATCAGAAGGCGATGAACAAGCTGCGAGCAACCAAGAAGTACAGCACCTAAATCGTCAAGCCAGCATTTTCGATCACTACACCACGCACTCTTTCAACGACAACAACCTCATCCCTCAACAAACCTCTTCGACCTTAATGTTTCAGAACCAACCCACTGCCACCAACTCAGCACATCATAGTTTCAACTCTCTTTTCGACCCTCGCGCTTACACCGGTTCGGGTGCCTCCTCTTATTCCGCCAACGATCCCTCCCTCCTTTCCCTTGACTCAATCCCAACAATCACATCAGTTGCAACTGCAACCCCTTATTTCCTTATACCAAAAGGCGAGGAAATTTCTCGGCCTTCTGATTTGATCACTTCAAGGATAGGACTGAATTTAGGGGGAAGAACTTATTTTTCTTCGGCTGAGGATGATTTTGTGAAGCGGCTATACCGCCGGTCTAGACCACTTGATCCCGGTTCTTCGTCAAATGCTTTAAGATGTCAAGCTGAAGGATGCAATGCTGATCTTACCCATGCTAAACACTACCATAGACGCCATAAAGTCTGTGAGTTTCACTCTAAAGCTTCTACTGTCATCGCAGCCGGGTTGACCCAGCGATTCTGCCAGCAGTGTAGCAGGTTCTTTTGAAATTACATTATTGCCCTCCCCGCTAACTTTTCTCCATTTCACACCACGTTTTGTAGATGCTGACAGTAATGAACTGACGATGAGGATGACGGCCCTGTGATGAAAATTACGGGAATACCCTTGTTATTATTTCATTTTTAAGTGTTTATGATGTGGCCGATGATTGGTTGGCAATGCATGGGGTAATCCCGAGGGCATTTGAGTCCATTTAGCATACCATTTTGTTTTTTTTCTGTTTCCTTGTTATAATAATGGCAGCATTACATATTTTGAATGAGTCTAATTTAATTAATAAAATGCAGTTTAGTATATTGAAATTACAAAGACAACCTCCATATACATTCTTATTTTCAATTGTCCCGTCCAGTCCTTTTCTGTCTTTGACATCCCGACATGGTCACAGAAAGACTCACCTGACGATAATACCCCTGGACTTATGTTTTGCTGCCAATGATTGCTTGTGCCGTACATTTGGAAATCCCGAGGGCATTTGTGTCCGTATGTTCTTATGGAGACAACATGAGTTTCTTTTACGTACTACTGTGCTCGTTTTCTCTTTATATATATATATATATAGACAATATATAACTAATTAACAATACTAAGTAAGGTTTTGATTAATTAATTGTGATTAGTTACATTAAGATCTTGTACAGGTTTCATATTCTCTCGGAATTTGATAATGGAAAGCGTAGTTGCAGAAAGAGATTGGCTGATCACAATCGTCGCAGGCGAAAATCACACCAAGTTAATCAAGAAAATCAGAGATCACAGCTAGAAAATGCTGCTAATCCCTCATCTGACATTCTCACAAGTAAGCTCCATTTGCAATGTTCACACACACGCACAGAGATATATATATCTAACAATTTCTTCTTTGCAAGTAATGTCACATTGAATCATCTATTAGATATTTTTATGATTCGTTTATGTTTTTGTAAGATCAATAATTATGTATATGTATGTATATAGCCTCATAATCACAATCAACTTCGTGATTCTCTCTTTTTTTTTTAACTTTATGGGGGTGTGGGGGTAATTATAGGGTCTCCACTTGACTCTGGTGCTCACTCTACTTCATCGGCGACTGCCGGAGCGATATCGCCACCTCGAATGTCTTTGGATTATTTCAAGCAAAGAGCATATCAAGCTACGGCTCCCTCTTTCACATCATCAAGCTCACCTTTTATCTCGAGAGGGTAAAAAGGGTCAAATGAAATGAAGAAGGATTTAGTCGATTAACTAAGCAGTAACATATATAGTGTTACTCTCAAGTGTTATATACTTACTTTTCCTTCTTAACTTACCCTCTCTTTATTGATTATTGTTCATTTAATGCTCACTCTTAGATTGCGTTAGTAAAATCAAATGTAGTATATATCTGCTCTCTGCTAATGTTTTTTCTCTCCTCAAACGATAAAATAACTATTTATGTAGAATACCTTCCATGTGTTTTTCTGTATTTACTAGAAGGAATCATTGCCGGGAGGACTTTTCGAATAGAAGTATAGATCTGTTTCTTTCAGAAATGGTTAGGTAGGCACGGGGATGCACGATTAGCTAGTATCATTCTGGGCATTCCATTATTATCCCTTTGTCGGATCCTGACCTTGGGAAAGGCAGGAATTAAACATGCAAAACAAGATGCGTTGCAATAGAAATTT
>Ga0325402_1005528_pt1 | contig 11853 bp, 8 predicted proteins | sample PopdelMetagenome_22_FD_207212 | JGI IMG/M metagenome (GOLD analysis project Ga0325402, IMG submission 207212) | Populus deltoides microbial communities from Bellville, Georgia, United States - Xylem-PdKOR-R3 | ecosystem: Host-associated > Plants > Phyllosphere > Stem > Wood/Secondary xylem...
TTCTTCCATTTCCAGAATTGGTTGAAGAATGAATCAGATTTATCACTCTTAATCACAAAGAGTGTGGTTCTTTATCCTAGATTGGTCTTTGTGGCGTCCAGATCGACTTATCAAAATATCATTATAGTCTATCCCCCATCTCATTTACCTTAAATTCACTACAATCCAACGTAAACACCAAAAGAAAGACAGCACAACCAGACCCATCATTCATCAATTTTCATCAGGAATTCATTGTTGGTGATTTTCGAATCATTCGCGGCCCATCAATGTCTCAGTGAGTCCTTTACCTCAATTTCCTTTGCATTCCAGCAACTAGCAAGTAAGGCTAAAAGACTCTCTCGAGAAAAAGAAGATGGGATTGATGGATTCGTCCAAAAAGAATAAGAAATCTGCCTATTCATGAGGGGGCAAGACGAGGTAATGCTTGGGTTGTTGTTTGTCTCCCTTTTTTTTTGTATGTTTATTTGGTTGGTAGAATATTAGAGGGTTGAATGACCCCTTAAAGCATTCAGAATTGTGTCATCATCTCCAGCAGGAGAGGGTGGCTCGTTTTGGTTTGATTGAGACTAGATTTAGAGAATGTAATAAAGAAAGTGTTTCTAAGCATATTCTTTAGAATTGGTCATTCTTGTATAATTATGATTTCTCTCGTAGTGGCCAAATTTGGATATGTTAGGATGCAAATATAGTGAAGGTGGATCATTTAGGAGGTTCAGATCATGTTTTACATGTTCGTGTTACTTTGTTGGGTACCAATACTTGCTTCAATGTTTCTATTATTTATAGAGATAATATCTCCTCTCATCAGGAGGCTCTATTGTATGATATTGTTAGATATAGCCATAGGTGGGAGGATACCCCCTGGTTCCTTATGGGCAACTTCAATGCAATTTGGTTTTTAGTTGAGAAGAGGGGTTGAGCTATGAGTTGGGAATCATAACAGAATGATGTAAACAAATTGTATGACTCAATCTTGTTTAGAAGACCTTCGGTTCTTGAGTTCCATGTTCACTTGGACTAACTGGCAATGTATTAGCCCTATCTTGAAAAAATTGGATCGGGTGATTGTAAATATGAAGTGGAAGTGTGATTTCTCGGCTTCTAAAACTACTTTTCATCCTTTTGGCATATCCAATCATTCTCCGATGTTAGTGAAACTAGCGAGCATGTCCAAAAGAAAGTTTCCCTTCAAGTTTATTTATTTATTTTTGGGCAGATCATCCTCAATTTAATAAGACAATTGTTGAGGCTTAGGAGGTGGAAGTTTTTGGTACTCCTATGTTTATCTTGTGTAAGAAGTTGAAGCATGTTAAAATTGCCTCGAAAGACTTTAATAAGAAATTTTTTGCAAAGTTTTCTGATAGGGTTTATTTTTTGCAAAGATTTCTGATATGGTTTACATAGCAAAGAAGGCAAGGAAGATGTTCAAATTATGATGTAGCAGAATCCTCGTGACATAGGTATTCATAAAACTAAACTTATATTGGTTAAGGAGTATGTGAGACTTGCTCAAGCCGAGGAGAACTTAGGCAAAAATCTTGGGTTCAGTGGCTGAATCTAGGGGATAAGAATTTGAGTTTCTTCTTCAACTCTGTTAAGAGTCATCACTGTCTAACAAAATTCTCTCAATTCAAGGTAATGATAGCACTTGTATTACTCAAGCAAAGGAGGTAAATGACACCATTGTTAATTACTTCGAGAAACTTTTGGGAGGGCCACGTTCAGAATATGTTGATCTCTCTTTTTTGTGAGGTTCTTCCTCAACGATTGTCTTCATCTCAAATCACTAGCCTTGATAATAAGAATAGTGATGATGAGATTCAGAAGGTCTTCTTCTCTCTTAAGAATAATAAGGCTCCTGGTATGGATTTAGTATGGGTTTCTTTAAGAAAGCTTGAAGTATTGTTGGTCAAGACACCATTGCCGGTGTTCGGTCCTTTTTTCAGTTCTTGCCTATTACTCAAACAGGTGAATGCAACTACCATAGCCTTAATCTCTAAGGTAGCTAATCCTTTTAGGGTTAAGGATTTTAGGCCTATTTCTTGTTGTAATACCATTTACAAATGCATTGCCAAGATTATGAGTTAAGAGAGTGCTTCCTGACTTGGTTGGCCCATTTTAGTCTGCTTTGATAGAGAGACACAATATTAGTGACCACATCTTACTTTCACAAGAGATTCTTCATAATAATCATAGAAAAAGGGGTCCTCCTAGGTGTTCTTTAAAGGTGGATTTGATGGAAAGCTTATGATTTAATCGAGTTGGACTTCGTTTTAACCATTCTTTATATAGTTGGCTTTCCTCCCTGTATGGTTAATTGGATTAGCAAATGTATCTCCATTACTAGATTTTATGTTTCTATTAATGGGGAGCTTCATGGCTTCTTTACTAGTAATGGAGGGTTAAGGCACGGAGATCCTTTGTCATCTTATTTATTTTTTCTTGCTATAGAAGTCTTCTCAGGGTTGATGGGTCGATTTGGGTAGAGATCAGGATTTCAGATACAATTAGCGGTGTGAGAAGGAGAAATTTACTCACTTGTGTTTTGTTGATGATTTGATGATTTTTCGTCGGGCTGATGTGGGTGCGATTTTCTTAATCAAGAAGTGCATTGACCAATTAGGCTTCTTTCTGGTTTGTCTCCTAACCATGACAAAAGTAGCATGTTTTTGTGTGGTGTTGAGCATATTTCTAATAATCGGCTTCTTGAGGTCCTTGGTTATAAAGAAAGGAATTTGCCAATCAAGTACCTATGTGTTTCTTTTATCACTAAAAAACTCCCATCTTCTAATTACTTGATCCTTGTGAACTGTATTATGGCTAAGGCCAGGACTTGGATGAATTGCACCCTCTCATATGAAGGTAGACTTCAACTTATTAAGTTCATCCTCTTTTCTATTTACGTGTACTGGTCTTCTCTTTTCATTCTTCCGAAGGCTATTACAATGAAGATTACATCCTTGTTATATAGATTTTTAGAGTTATGCTTAATAGTGTAAAACTGGACGGTAGAAAATTTTACATAAAAATCCAAATCTTATCTTGCTTGGGTTGTATCACAAGGCTGAACCGTATCAAATTATTTTCTTTTTTTTACCTTTTTTTTAATTCTATTAGTGTGTGGGAAAAGTTCTTATTGGATTTTGTCTCTTTTATCAATTTTGGTGTAGTGTAGAAAAGATTCGTATTACGAATGACTTTTTTTCATTTTTTATTGTTTTAAAATATGTTTTGGTTTTAAGTCTACTTTTCAACTATAATGGAATTATTGTGCCTTTAATGGTATTAAAAAGCACATTAATAATTATTACTATTTGTTTCTTATCATTACTTATAAAAAATAATATTTATAAGCCACTAATTATGATATGACCATTACTTTATTAATGTATGGGAAAAAGTAAATATAAATAAAATTACATTAATGTTTTGCTAGAATTCAAAAATAGACCACAAAGGCATAGGTAAAAAGAGTATATCTAATAAAAAAATTAATTTTTAAATATACAACTAAAATATATTCGAACAAATTCAACTATATAAAAAGTCATTACTCAAATTTATTAAAATTATTACTCAATATTTCAATTAGGTTTTTTAGAAAATAGAGTGCACAATTAATAAAGAATACCCTTTATTTGTTTAGAGTTACCCCAAATTTGTAGATGGTAATGGTTAGATCATAGTTTTTAGATTTTATTTTAGTTATGATTATTATACTATATATATTAAAAAACATGGAGTCTTCAAGTGATGCGAACCTCGTGATCATGTGGTTTGATAGGAGTGTCACACAATAGAAACTTGTCCCAAGGCACCAACATTATTGGAATGAGTAGAATGACGTCATGAAACCAGTTAATCTTCGATAAGTCAGATTCAGTTCGTTCAAGAATTGAAGAATGCAAGAATGACGTCATGAAACCAGTTAATCTTCGATAAGTCAGATTCAGTTCGTTCAAGAATTGAAGAATGCAAGAATGACTCTCACACGTTAAAATTGAAAAATCTGGAAGTAATAATCATCAAAGCTGCCGAAATATAAGTTACATGTGTTTAAATAGTTCTTAAAAGTAACTCTAATGGATCTACCCTTGTGGGCTGAACTGACCCCCATACAAAACTGACTCAAAAACCCTAAACGAAAAGCCCATATCCTGATCCAAACAAGCCTTGGATCCTAGCTCAAAACAAAGTTTTAATTAAGCCCAAACATGAAAGAAAATAATAAAAATAACTAATGTGTCATTAAATACCACTAGCCCTTCTTTCCTTGTGTAGCTAGGATGAATAAGGAATCCTTATAAGAAAAAGATTCTGAAACATTAATGAATCCTTGTTACACTTGGAGATTATATTGCAGCTCATTAAAGATCCTTTTGGAATTAGGAAATTCCCAAAACCAACTGCCACATCCTTGTAGGAAAAGAATTCTAACCAAATAGGAAGTCCACAAGTCAAATGAAAGTAAATAACAAAATTCGTACAACCCCTGTTAACAAGTATTGTGGTGCCTTTTCGAACTTCGATTGACCATTTTAAACCATAGTAGGAAACCATGTCTGGAGAGACCACATAAAATTTTAGCCTGATTCAACGGTCGGAGTGAGAATTATGACTATTGCCGTAAACCAGGACTGTTGCGCTTTTTACGCCAAAATCCAAATCTGACCTTACTTGGGTTGTATCACAGGGCTGAACCGTATCTTTCCCTCCCTCTTCAAGAACATTCACCCTCGAATCTTGAATAGGATTAGTAGCGACTTTAGTAGCCTCTTGTTTAAGCCTTCAGAATTCCCTTATTGCTAACACCTTTCTCCAACAACACTGTATAGATGTAATGACTGACAAGAATTTTAAATAAGCACGCCATACTAACCCACTTGCGTACATACTTTTGAATAATAACCATAGCGGCTCTCCTTCTTCTTTCATTCTTTTGGCGTTGTACCTCTTTTTCCCATGACACTTGAAAATCATAAAATAATCTTCTACACTTATCAACTTCTCGTTCTAAAACCCGCAAACCATGACTTAGTTTTTCACATCGTTGATCTACAATCCTCCTTTGTTCCCTCTCCCTTGGTAAATACATGACACAAATAGGGGAAAAAAAAGAGAAGAAGATAAAGACAAGAATAGAGTTTATAACAGGAAGAACACTGATTTAGACTCAAGATTACAAATCTGACTTTTGTTTGGGCCAGAACTGATCGAAAACAAACAAATATGAAATTGATGAGAATGACTCAAACAACAGCCAAATATCCCAAATATGATGATAATATACTAGAAGGAACAAAATCAACAGAAACAAAACAAGTTTTGAAAGACAACGCAAAACAAATTGTTACAGCAAGACAAAAACCTGATTCTGGAAACTAAAGAAAACACAATCCAAATGACCTAGAATTTAATTTATAATATTAGGATACCAAGAAAACAACAAATCTCAGTTTACAGGTCGTTCTATTATGTCTAGGTACCCAAACCCCGTGTATGATCAGTTTGCGGCAAAATTAAACCTCCAATTAAAACCTCAAGAAGCTGATATCAAAATAATCCCAAATTTAATATTTGGTGTGATATCATCCCCAATATATAGAATATGAAGTTTCAAATGATTCTAAGGAGGTTTGCTTATGGTTCACTAAGAGTAGTGTTTCTACAGCAAAATTGAACCTCGAATTAAAAAATCAAGTAAACAATATCATAATAAGCCAAAATTTGATATATGATGCGATCTTATCTCCAATAGACTGAATATGAAGTTTCAATTGATTCTAAGATGGTTTGCTTATGGTTCACCAAGAATAGTGTTTCTACGGCAAAAATTGAACCTCGAATTAAAACCTCAAGTAACAAATATCATAATAAGCCCAAATTTGATACATGATGTGATCTTACCCCTAATAGAGTGAATATGAAGTTTCAATTGATTCTGAGGTGGTTTGCTTATGGTTCACCAAGAGTTGTGTTTCTGCAGCAAAAATTGAATGATCCTTCAAATTTCAATAAATACCTCTCTTTCTTTCTTTTTTATTTTATTTTTAATATACTGATATGATTAGAGATAGTAACAAGATGAAATATAACCCCCTTTTTGTTTTTTGCTTAGATGACACAGACACGAAGAACAAGAAGATGGACGCAAACACTGAAAAACTTAAAGGAACACTAAAAAAAATGAAAATAACAGAAGGATATGACCTTGTTTCAGAGCCTAGCTCTGATACCAACTGATGTGAACCTAGTGATTACGTGGTCACGTAACCCGCAATCAAGATTGAGATCTGATCTCGGAAGCCGAAATAGGTCTGATAGGAGTGTCACACAATGGAAACCTGCCCCAAGGCACCAACATTATTGGATTGACTAGAATAACGCCACGAAACCAGTTAATCTTTGATTAGTCAGATTTAGTTCGTTCAAGACCTGAAGAATGCAAGAATCACTCTCACACGTTAAAAATAAAAAATCTAGAAGTAATAATCATCAAAGCTGTCGAAATATAGGTTACATGTGTTTAAATAGTTCTTAAAAGTAACTCTAATGGATCTACTCTTGTGGGCTGAACTGACCCCCGTACAAAACTGACTCAAAAACCCTAAATGAAAAGCCCATAACCTGATCCAAACAAGCCCTGGATTCTAGCTCAAAACAAAGTTTTAATTAAGCCCAAACATGAAAGAAAATAATAAAAATAACTAATGTGTCATTAAATACCACTAGCCCTTCTTTCCTTGTGTAGCTAGGATGAATAATGGAAGTAAATAACAAAATTCGTATAGCCTCTGTTAACCAGTATTGTGGTGCCTTTTCGAACTTCGATTGACCTGAAATTTTAAACCATAGTAGGAAACCATGTCTGGAGAGTCCACATAAAAGTTTAGCCTGATCCAACGGTCGGATTGAGAATTATGACTGTTGCCGTAAACATGGACTGTTGCGCTTTTTACGCCAAAATCCAAATTTGACCTTACTTGGGTTGTATCACAAGGCTGAACCGTATCATCAAGTTTTTTTCTTCATTTGTATCCTTTTTTTATTGGATCCTTTCAAAAAAAATCATTTGCATTTTTTTTTATTGAGTCCTTTTGTTTTTCATTTAACAATTATAGTTTGGTTTTGCAAAATTAACACTCGATAATTCATGAAACGATATTGGAATCATGAACATGAAAGACAATGCGAGATGAAAGAACTATTAGAAAAACGATGAAAATGCAACATAGAAGAAAAACATAATTTATTGTGGGTTGTAATGGTTACCCATAATATTTTCTTTTTTCTTTCCTTTTCTTTTCTTTTTTGTAAGTTGACTTTTTTTATTTCTAACTTAATCCTTTCACATTAAGTTGACTTGAGATTGATTTTAATTTTTTTATTTTAAGTGGTTTTATATAAGACTTTCACGGTATTAAGAATATGTTTTTATATCGAGTTAATGTTTAATTTGACAAAATTAAATTAAATTAAATTTTATTAATCCAAACCAATTAAAACTTTGGAGACCTAATTTCAAACTAAAATAAGTATTCAGTCTCTTTTTTTTTAATAAATAGTATATCTATTTCAGTTTTTTGACTTAATTTTTGGTTGGAATAAATAAAAACAATATTTATTAACGTATATAATTTTCAATTTATTTTATTAAACAATCGTATAAACTTTTGAGTTTGCAATTAATTTATTTTTTAATGATAGAAAAAACATTAACAATGTCATTTTTTTTGGCATTAAAATAAAAAAAAGCTTTATCCCATATATTAACGCAGTAACCAAATCCTTTACTATTGTTGTGGGGTTTATATCAAAATACTTCACCATCATCGTGGCTTTATGAAAAGTTCAATTGCAATCTATATCTTTTCGGAATTTATGATACGATTTATAATGTGTACCATATAATTTTAGCATATTAATATATGAAAAATATATTTATTATATATAATAATTATGTATCATAATAAATATAAATTTAACATAAAATATGTGATTTTTTTATTATTTCAATGCAAATGCATTTTAAATTGTATTTTAAATTAAACACATATAATGAATATGAGCCACTAGAAAGGCTCTATTTATTTTTGCAATGTTTCTTGATGCCTTCATCAATGAATTTTACATAAAAAACGAATGGTTATATTCGAGATGTAACTGGTGATTTAAAATTTAATGATTTAAATTGAATAAAAAAATAAAAAAATTAAAAGTAATTTGTTATTATTTTTATAATACATTAAATTATACTCATTCAAGTTAAATTTAATTATTTATATTTAACAAATATGATAGTTATGTTTTCCGAAAAACATAAAACAATTTCAATGCATGGACGAAATACTTTGATAGTTCTTAAATATGGTGATTTGGCATTTGCTATTTACTTTGCTCATTGAGTAAATTATCATCAGAACTCGAGTTTTCAAAATTTTACTTGTAGAATTGCTATGAAACAATGGGATCTTACATCCTAGAATGTTGTTTAGAAATTTGACCCGCAAACGTCCCCCTCAAACTACCAAATATAAACATAAATCTTGCCGACAATCACGGTACGAATGGGAACTTTTACATAGACAGTGAAAGGGTACCCTGTAGGCTGCAACATCTTATCATAAATTCTCGATGAAACTTAGCTTGTCTTCGACTTTCAATCCACTTCTAAGCTTGGGTCCCATACCACGTGATTAGAATTGTCACCCCTTTCAATGTACTGGACCCTTGTATAAACATACTCCCACCAACTTAGAAAGCATTATTAAGTATAACTAGAAGGCATCAGTTTGTTACTGTGCTTGAAATACTGTGCATTCTTTCATGTATATTATGGATTTGAATAATGTATTTTTTAATAATTTTTATTTTAATTCTTAAACTTTTATTTTAAACAATTTGATATTTTTTTTATCCCAAATTAACCTGTAATAGCATATTTTTTTTAAGAGGATGGGTTGAACTAAAAGTTAAAGGACTAAAGTGAAAATTTCATATAACATGGGGCGGGTTGAAAATTTCATTGAAATATTCATTTTAATCACTCATATTTTTTATATATTAGGTAACTAACCCCTTGAATTTGAAGACTATATATTTTGGTGCCAAACTTTATTTTTCTTTTTTCTTTTTCCAGTCCATTTATGTTGGGAGGAGAGAGATGGATCACTGAATTTTATGAGAGAAAGTAGTTATTGAAGAAGATTTTAGCCACCAAAACAGTTGATTCTTGTGTCAAAAGGTTTCATATGATAAGAGGGTTACATTTATGTGTTTTTTTTTTACCTTGAAAACACCTAAAACAATAAGATCTGAGCTTGAGAAGAATTTTTGTTTCGGATAGATTTTGGGTCGGTTTATTGGCTTTTTGGTGGCCATGAATTGATTTAACGAGGTCTCAAAGGTGTTTTCTAAGTGTTTTTGAGTCAAAATGGGTTGAAAATGACATTTTTTATAGATAAAAAAAACAAAGGACCTTGTTTTCCCGACTACCACAGTGATTGGATTCTACGTTGAGAAGACGACACGTCGTCTGTTAACGTAGGCGACATGTCATTTTTAAAAAAATAATTGGTTGGATGAAATTTTTTAAAAAAATAAAGGCCCGCGCATGGGCCATTGCTTTATTGGGTCAGGCTTACCAGGGCCAGCAGTGGTTTTTTTAATTCTCTTTTTATTTAAAAAAAATGATGCATTATTTGTGTATATTTTTTCAAATAAATTTTATGTTTGTGTTTTAATTAGATTATGATTATTGTTAAATGACATTAGGTGTGTTTAATTTTTAGAGAGGTAATTATGATTCATCTGTAATTTTTTCTTAATTTTATATATATTAAATTTGTTTTTTTATAAGATTTTTCATATGTATAACCTTGCATTATTTTTTTAATTATTGTTCAATAAATTTTATTTTTTTTTCTATTACAAATTTATTTTGATAAAGGAATTCATTAAATATAATCAGGTAAATTACACATATTGAGATGTTAGATCTCTTGATCTTTGTTTTTCACTCTTTCTTTCAATTTTTTTTATTGTTGATGAATTGTTTTCATTGCTTTACACAATGGTTATTGGGTTATTTAATTAAATGCGTGCATAAATTTTTCAATTTATATTTATGAGTTTTTTTAGTGTAAAAGAACACGTTGAAGAATTATATATATTCAAAAAAATTATTATGTTTTAATGTTTGGGATTTGATGCTTATTCTTATGATTTTTTATTTTTTTTCTTGATTTTTTTATGAAAGTTTCATTGTTTTTAGTTTCACTCTTCAATCTAAGTTTATAGTGTATTTTTTTTTGTCTTTATTCTTTTGATTTTTGTCCTTTTATTAATGTTTTTATTCTTTTCAATTTAACTCTCAAATTTAAAATTTGTTATTACCTTTTGATTTATTTTTTATTGCAATTTTAAAATTCATTATTTTTATTGTAGTTTTTTTTATTTTGGAATTTTTTTGTGTTGTTTTGTTTTTATTATTTTAACCCTCACAATTTTTTCATATATGGTGCTTTTGGTCTTAAGACTGGGGTCAAGGTTTAAAAAGTTAACAATAATTGACTTTTTTGTCTTATTTTTTATATTAATATTTTTTTATTTTTTTCTATGAAATTATCCTATTCTCATTTAATTTTTACTTTGTTAACAAATAATATCATTGAGATGTTTTTTGAATATTGTGAAGATATATTTCTATAATATTGACAAACGTTCATCTTTTGAATTGAATCGTTGTTTTTTTTTCGCTTTGTTTGTTGTCGGTATCTTATTTTATAATGATATTATTAAATTAACAGAGTTTATTAAACTTACTCGAGTTAATTACATATTATATTTTTTATTTAAAAAAATTAACTTTTTTTGATATTTTTTATGTCAAAACAAAGGTTAGCTCGTGGTGCAGCTTGAGCCACCTAACTAGTTATAAGATAAAAGAGATTAGGCTTTCACTATGCGAATCTACAACGAAAACGTAATTTTGCCCTTGACTTTGTTTAATGTTTGTGTACTTTGTACATATACCCGGGCAAAGTGAAATTCAAGCGCTAATGAATATAGTTTTTTTTATATAATATCCCTTATTAGATCTCTCTCTCTCTCTCTCTCTCTCTCTATATATATATATATATATATATATATATATATATATATATATATATATATATATAAAAAGAGGTCAGGATTTTAATGAGTGAATCTAATGGGAAGCCTGTTTTGCTTTTGGTGGGCAAGGTTGGCTTTAGAGGTATAAAATTTTTTTTCAAGAGACTTATTAATAATTAGATTAAGGAATGATGTTAATTAGTAATTTTATGTTTTTTTCTACAGTATAATTACCAAATAACTTTTAAAAAATCCCTTTTAGTTCAGGAGGTTTTTAGTTTTTTCTCTTTTTTATGCATGTCAATTACTTAAATGTCCCTAAAAAAAACTCTCTTTACTATGGATGCAAGGTCATTTTAGTTTTTTGCTATGGTGTCTTTAATTCTCATTTGGGGTTAGGGGTGATTTGATATTTTAATATATATAAATTAATATTAAATTGCAAAGGTTGGTGGCGTGTGCATAACACGCGCCCGCAAGTGGGCGCCGCCGCCTGTGCCCTTTAGGTGGTGCATGCGGCGCCCACACATCGTCGAATACCACCGTATAGGGCGGCATTCAATGCACCTCACCACCTCTATCACGTTGGTGAGGCAGATGTTCTCTGACGGCATACGAAGGAGCTCCGACAAGGAGTTTTTCTCTTCCTCCCTCTTTTTCCTCTCTCCATCAAGAAAACCATGTTAACCATTGCAAAAAAAAAAAAAAAAAAAAAAAGAAGAAGAAAGTATAAAA
>Ga0325402_1005531_pt1 | contig 11847 bp, 4 predicted proteins | sample PopdelMetagenome_22_FD_207212 | JGI IMG/M metagenome (GOLD analysis project Ga0325402, IMG submission 207212) | Populus deltoides microbial communities from Bellville, Georgia, United States - Xylem-PdKOR-R3 | ecosystem: Host-associated > Plants > Phyllosphere > Stem > Wood/Secondary xylem...
CATCTTAAAAAAGATTATATTAAATGTGAAAAGATCAATTATAATTTATTTTTTCTCTTTTATAGTTAGTTAGCACTCCACTACGAGAAAATTGATAAATGCAAATGGAAATCCTAACAAAAATATTTCGTTGGTAGATTGCGATAAACTTTACCGACGACATAGTTTCTCGCTATGTTCTTCAGTAATTACCAACAGAATCTTTTCATTGGTGTATACTAAGAGAATTACAAAAGGAAAAGGAAAGAATTAAAAAAAATTTACAATGGTGTGTCATTTTTTTACAAACAAAATTATCGACAATATAAAACCATCGATAAAATTCGTTCATAAATTCATCGGTAATATTTAAGTTATGACCTGGTGAGCGACCCCCCCCTCAATTTATTCTTGTCTCTCTATAAGCTCCCTACAAAAACTACAGAACCCCCCCACCTCATTTTATTACAAATCAACCTCCTACCTCAAATTTGACCACCCCAACACTTAGTTTGTCTGCATTCCTATTCTGATTCAATTTTTTTTAGGATTCCTAACTTTAAGTGAGCAAAACTATCTATTTTTTTTTATTTTAACTCAATTTTAAAATGTTAATTTTTATTGTATATTTTTGTAGTATATATAGTTTGTTTGTATATTTATTTTTATTATAGCTTTTTCTTGTAGAATTTTGTTGTATGAATATATGGTTTGTACAGGGTTTGTTTGAGATTTGAAAAATTATATTTGCTTGTAATTAGATGAAATTAATTTCAAATTTGTGACTTAAGTGTTTTGTAATGAAATAAATAACAGCTTATTTAATAGGTATGTTTTATATTTTGTCGATTTTATTGTTGAGTTGAAAATTTTGATAAATATGTATAAATTTAAATTTATATAGATAATTGATAATGATTTAAGAGTATTATTAAAATATATTGAATAAGTTTGAGTTAAACTAATATTAGCTAATTTATTTAGTTACATAATTAATCAATATTTCATATAGATTTGATATAAGTAATGGATCATTATTCATAGAGATATAGAGATTCACCTAAAGGGTTATATAGGATGAATTATTATCATGGGGTTGAGGGTTTTATTAATTATACACTATCTAATCTGAGAAATATTAGTAGACGCAATATTAGATGTTTATGTAAGAGTTGTAAAAATAAATAAAAAAATTCTTGATCCAGATGTTATAATGATGCATCTTCTACAAAAAAGATTCATGGAGAAATGCTTGTGTTGGTTTACATAGGGAGAACCATATGTTCTATACGAAACCATAATAAAAAGGATGGTTGGCTCAACTTCCAGTTCTAGCAATGTGCATAGAGTTATAGATGAAAATAGTAATTCTTATTGAAATATGGTTATGGATGCAATGAAAATAAATCAAGGTTATGTCGGTGAATGTTCAATCATAGATGAAGAATCAAATGCAGACGCGACCATATTTTTTTATCTTTTGAAAGATTACGATGAACCATTATGGGGTGGGGGCACAAATCACAATAAATTATCAACAGTTGCATAAATGTTCACCATTAAGTCAGATTATAGGTTGAGTGAAGCTGGTTATGATAGAATTGTCGAATAGGCAAAAAAACATTTTACCCAAAGGGATCAGGCTAAAAGAGAACTTTTATGCTTCTAAATCCATGAAGAAATCTCTTGGCCTAGGATACCATAAAATTGACCTATGTCACTTCTGTATGTTATACTATCTTAAAAATACAAAGTTGGTCGATTGTAGAACATGTAGGCATGCTCAATATAAATCCAAAACTGGAAACTTAGATAATTTTTATTTACTCCTAAACTGTAAAGGTTATTCATGTCTTCAAAGATTGTTGAACATATCGCATGACATCATTAAGTTGAGGCAGTGGATGGAGTCATAGTGTACCCATCCAATAGTGAAGCCTGGAAATATTTTAATAGGGTGTATCCTCTATTTTTAATGGAATCAAGGAACATACATCTTGGGTTATGTACAAACAAATTCAATCCATTTGGGTTATTGGTTTATCCTTCTTCTTATTGGTCATTGATACTTACAGTTTACAGCTTACATTCATTTAATTCCATACAAATACTTGTGCAACCTTAAGAAAAAAGTAAAATTAAAGCGCATGTTGAGGCTTTGATATTTGTTGAAGAGATCTTAACATTTATCTCGTACTATTTCGAGTCTTACTTGAGAAGAAAAATCAATCATATTCCAAGGAATGACGATGGTGAGGAAGTGCCTTCTAATGGGTACTTGTACCAAAAAATATTGTAAGGGGAAGATACTTGACAAAATTTCAATTCAGACATACATATAATTATGTGTTATTTAACTATGATGAACTAAGACCTTTTATTTAGTAAGTATAATAATTAACATGTCGTTATTTTGAAAAAAATTATGTCTTATACTATCATAAACAGATAGATTGAATAATTCTTATAGGCGACATCATCAATTTTTACTATCCCAAAACTCATAGCTGACTGAATCTCATCTCTTTTAATTATAAGAAGAATAATTTTCCATATAATTCCAAAAACAAATGTAAGTACTGCTTAATTATTCTTATCTCTTGGAATACTTAATTTCATTACATATTTTTCTTTAACTGTTACTGGTTATAATTCATGTACCAAGTTTAGTAATTGGGATGAAATGCTAGTGTTACTTTGAATTTATTATGTATGAGTCTTGAAAGAAAGATGACGTGTTAAATAACATGCATTTCATTAATGGACATGTTTTTTATACTGAAAAGTATGATCATGATAGAAAGATATATAATAATAGGGTTTATGTTAAAGATCACTTCTAATGAGTTCAAAATTAACAATTATAAAAAATTAGAAGAAGTCATTGAAGTGCAATATCATAAAGAGAAGAATGAAGTCTTTTTATTCAAATATTATTGGTATGATACCACTAATAGAGCAATCAGAGTAGATCACCATCATGGTTTGGTCAAAATTAGTACAAGCTAGACTCCATAACATCGACGATATCTTTGTTTTCTCCAAGAAATACTAAGTTTATTACACATACACTCATTCCTTTAAAAAGAATTGTTCAAGAGTTAATTGGTTGTCTATAGTTTAAGCTAAACTTAGGGGTCTTGTTCAAGTTGTTAAAGATTGTACCAATGAAGTAACTGTAAGAGATGATGTCTTTCAACTTGATGAGTTAGTTGATTCATATCGAGTTGTTCTGTCTACTAACTTACAAGATATATTCAAACTTTCACGATACTGAGAATACTTTTATTGATGTTGGCGTTAAAGAGTTAAATGATGTTTTGAGAACCAACAAACATACAGAAGCCAATGAAGATGATGATAGCAATGAAAACAATATAAAAGATTACAATGGAGATAATGGTGATGAAATTGAAGAAGAAGAAGAAGACAATTTTAATTAATTTGTACAACATGAATGTGTAATGAAATTAACTATAATATAATACTTCTAGACAAAATTAACTTTAATGTAATGATAATGATGTGAATTTATTATTACATGACAAGGAAACAATTATTTTTTTGTGATTTTATTATTATACGTATAATTGGTGTAATTGTGCTATGATTTTAATGTATTTGTAGGATGTATGGATAAAGAATACAAATACAATTTGGACTAAAAAATATTTTATATGGATGGAATTACCGACAACATGTAAAATACCAACAGATACACCGACGGTATAAATCCATTGGAAAATTCCAGATAGTTAGGAAAACATTACATGCATTGCAATTGATACTTACAGACAGAATCTCTGACGGATAAAAAACATATAGATGGAATCACCGACATATGAAGTCCGTCGGTATATTTTAAAGAGTTGAAAAGAAATTAAACTCTCATGCCACTAGAAAATATAGATGGAAGCACCGTTAGATTAAATCCGTTGATATATTCCTAAGAGGTTAAGAACTATTCATTATAGATGCCACTGAAATATACAAGGGTATAGCATAAAGATTTCCTAACTTTTTAAAGGATAATAAGTTTGTGAGAGGCAAAACTTTTCAAAAAAAAGCAAAAAAGAGAAAGCAATTGTTCTAGGTATATTTTATTATCCAAATGTAAACCTTTGTAGCCTACTTATGGTGTTTTTTTATTTTATATTTATATTTACAAGCATAGAAAAGAGGTTAGGAATGCTCAACAAGTGATATTGTATTCACCTTTTTGTTGTTGTGTTTTTTTTACCGAAGTTCTTTTGATGTTAAAGTTAATGTTTAAGTTGTTGTTTTTATATATATAATGTTGTTTTAGTTTTTATTTAACTTAATCAATGCATGTTGAAGTAAGGATGTTCATCCTGGGTTTGTTAGATCTGTTGATAACCAAAATGAGTTTAGAAAACCAATTTTGAATCCATATGACATAAACATGTAGTCTATTTTAAGTTGGCAGTTTTTTAATTTCTTACCTCATACATGATTTTGATGTTATTAGCTAGGTTTCTGTTGTATTTCTAGGCATGTTCTTTGTGTTATTGGAAAGAACATTGTCTTAGCCTCATGATTTAGATAAGTTTTGGTTCATTTATTTGCACTAAACCTTTCAAGCAACTTGATTAGTCAATAATCTAGGGTTTATTTGCATTAATAACAAGTTTTTGATGTGATATGATCCTAAGGTTTCGGTTTTGAACTGAAACCCATTTTGATAAAATTATGTTTATTATTTGATAATTGAAGTGAATGGATGTTGGATTATTAATCATTGAATGATTTTCAGACATGTTTTTGCCCTTTTTTGGACTGCATTAGGTATGATTTGTGACCCATGCTACTAGGTTTAAGATTGGTGTTCTTCGTGTTCTTTATTTTTTTTTATCTATTTTTTTAAGAATGTGTTTTATTTCTTTTTTTTTTTGGTGTTTCATTTATTTTTTTGCCTTGGTTTTATTTTTGGGTTATTTTCGGATCAAACTAGGATTCTTGGTTCGGTTTATAATCGAACCAAGAATTTTAGACCAACTCAAACTGGTTGACCTAGTCGGGTCAAAATTGGATCAAAGGTTTAATACCTTATTTGGTTTGTAATGTTTTTGTTAAAGGTTTTTTGGTTTAAGGGTGTGTTTGGTAAACACTCTTTAGGCCTATTTTGGTAGTTTTATTACAAAGATAAATGAGTTTTTGCTAAACAAAGCCTAAAACAATAATAATAAATAAATAATAATAAAACAAATATTTTTTTTTCTTGCATATGGCTAAAAATCCTAAAGTTATTTAAGCATTGTTTTTTTTTAAAGAATCTAAATATTTTGGCATGTTTTAAAAAACATATTGCATGGATTTTATAACAAGTTTATAAAATTTCAAAGGATTTTCGTGTACTTTTCAAAAATACAAAAAAAACCAATTTTTTTTTAATATGTGAGATTATGAACTTATACATGACGCGTATTCTTGATATTAAATAAAAAGAGAAAGATTGTTTATTTATTTTTTATGTTGGCATTAGAATGACAAGGTTTTAACTTGATAAGATAAGGATCTCTTTACTGATGAGGTATTTTATTAAACATTAGATATACCAACGGTTTAAAAACATACCGTTACCTTAGTTTACATCAGATAAATAAATTATAAATCTCGGTAAATAAATGTTTGGTAAATTGCAAACTAAATAAATGAAAATTAAAAGCGAAGAAATTCATGTATAGATTTAAATAAAAAAATGGAAATTCAGAAATTTTTTATATAAATTTTTGGACAAAATATTTTGAGATATTATAAATTAACCCTAAAATACGGAGGGTTGAATTAAATTAAAGAAAATGAACTAAACTAAAAAGTTAAGGGGTGGAATTATAAGAAATAAAAAAAGGTATAACTTAATTATAAGAAGAAAAAGATGTGGGGAGAAAAGTTGTACACTTAAAGGAAATAGGGCCTAAGTACAAAAAAGAAGAAATTATAAGTATAAATACCCCTATAAGTATAAATACACCTCTCCATTGCTCATCAAACTGCAGCAATATTAAGAGAAAGGGAGGGAGTTTTTGAATTTATTCTTGCGAAATCAAGAGAAAAACAACAAAATTCCAAGAGCTCATCCAAGATTAAGGGTTTATAGGTAGAATAAACACTAGTGGGTAAGAGATTAATAAGAAAATTTAAACAAGAAAGAGGAGGGAGGGTCGGCTGCCATTAGAAAATGGGGGAGACCTTGATTCTTACTAGGTAAGGAGTTCTAAATATGGTCCTCTAAGTCGTTTCAAATTCGATTACGAATTGATGCCTTAATGTTGAATTTTAGTTTAAAGTTCTTAGACTTGAATTGGAAGAAATGTATTAATTGTTAAAATTAAGTTAATTCATGTGTTGTATGTAATTGGGCACATGAAATCATGATGATTTATCAAAGAAAATATATGGGTAATTGTGTAAGGGGTGGCCGGCCATATGAAAATAAAATAGGGGATTTGTGGTTTTTTCTTATTTGAATCTATTATAATAGGTTGTTTGTGAAATGAGTGTGTGTGCGAGTTGAATGAAATTACTACGAAGGGAATGAGGGAACTCTTGGTTCATTAAGTTTATGTTTTTGGCCAATTATGTATCAAAGGGGGATGATGTTTAATTTGATATATTTAGCTTGATGAGTGTTTAATTATGTCAAAATAAGAAAAGATAAATGTTGAAATAGATTGTGTTTAGAATAAAATTGTTTGAAAAGTTAGTAAATCGATGAAAATATTCTATTTTGAAATTAAAAGGGAAGATTGTAATAAATAGAGTAAATTGGCTCTTAAAAAATATTTTTGAAACTCTTATATGGTATGTGATATGGCTAAGGGTTGAGATAAAAGAGGAAAAGTTGAATTGAGGATGTTGTGTGTAAATGGAAAGGTTGACGAATCGTGACAAATTCATCTCTTTACTTTCAGAGAGAATTCGAGTAGAAAGATGAGTGAATTAGGATCAGGTTCCTTTATAGAAATTATAGTTTTAGATGTTTACTAATTGAGAAAATTGATCTTTCTCAATTTGGAGCTATAGAACTCCAGTTATGGGTCACCAACCGAGACTGGGCATTACAAACCTTGTATAGTAGTAGGTCTGATTCGTTGAAGAGTGATTTTGAGTATCTTAGTGGCAGAACCGGGTTCTCCTCCCCAGGATACTTGTAGCCCCATGTATTAGCTTTCCAAACAGACCAATCTTGCATGAAATGGAGCCTCATAGCTCCGGATATAGTCAAAACTCTAAGGAGAGGTCGGAATGCGACCTTTACTGGCTGATTTAAAAAGAAGCTAAAGCGACTATTTCGACGCGTTAAGGGTAAAAATTGGATCCTTTCACTTCGGTGAACATGTGATATTACATTTTAATTTCCAAAAAAAAAACGAGCCATATTTAAAATGGAAATTTGTAATGATAACTATGGTCAGACGAAGAATGACGATATTATTAGATGAAATGAAAAAATGTAAAATATAAAGAAGGGAATAATTAAAAGAAATACTTATATTGGTTGTTAATATATTTATTATGAAATGTATCCTTAAATGATGATAATTTATGAGATATGCCAGTAATTACAAAAAGGACCACAGACGTGGTGCAACAACAACAAAGAAGCACGAGTAGAGCTTTTACTGTAGGTAGGTGATGTACACCTATACTTTCTAGTTAAATTCCATGATTTAATATGTTATTGATGTGAAATGTGAATTAATGAATGTTGGATATTATGTGAAAGGATGAAATTTTGTGTAATGATGGTATTATTATGATAGCATTTGAAATGTATGTGTGTTCAAGGTGAATGATCCTTTTATAAATTGCCAAGTGATGAAATTATCGCTGACATGGAAAATATGAGAAGTGTGATATATGGCATGGACTAGCATGTATTTAATGTATGTTAGGCTCCTAAGTAATGGGATCATCATGTATTGACTAGTATACATTTAGTGTATGTTAGGATTCCAGGAAAGGGTATCACCATGTATTGACTAGCATACATTTAGTGTATATTAGGATCCCGGACAAGGGGATCACCATGTATTGACTAGCATACATTTAGTTTATATTAGGATCTCGGGTAAGGGATCATCATGTGTTGACTAGCATACATTTAGAATATGTTAGGATCCCGAGTAAGGAATCACCATATATCAGCTAGCATACATTTAGTGTATCACGGGATCCCCGGTAAGGGAAACATCATGCATCAATGCCTATAGGTTGATTTTAGTGAAATCTTGAATGGAAATTAAAAATGGGAGGTGAGATAGTTTTAGGTAGATAGGCGAAAAGGAGTTCTAACAGAATCAAAAGGAAGAAGCAAATAGAATATAAATACATGTTTGTTTTTCTTTTAAAAAATTGGTGAATTTTGGTGTTATTGTATTTATTGTAGTACTAATGTTACAATAATACGTATTTTGTTTCAGGACCTTCGCGTATACAACATGAGTAAATCCTAGTTTTTTTTTCACTTTTTGTATCTAGTTATAGGGAGTATATTTTTGTATTTGTAGTATAAAAGTATTTGTATAACTTCATGTTTAAGCTTGAATAGATGAGCTTAACTCTGAAATTTATATAATCATGTTCTATGTATGTGTGTTTATCTCGTATTTTCCTTTATACAGATATTTGATATTAGATGTATGCTATGTTTATGGTGGTAATGATGATTATGTTTATTGGGATTGAGACCCAGGATATTTGGGTTGTAATTGAGTTATGAGATGTGGGATTTTAGAAGTGTAAATAGGTTAATGTCGATAACTTGGGACCTCCTGGTATAGGGGAGAGTCTGTCAAAATTTCAGTAGACTTTTATATGAAAATCGTATATATATAAAAAAAAAAACATTTACCCTATTTTTCATTCGACATGGTATTGTTGTTTTATCCCGGATATGGGGGATGTCACATAAATAATGCAGCTTACCTCAAGTAAGGTATACTAAGGATGCTAATACATTTTCTTTACGCAATCAATCCCTTTACCCAAACTTTAAGACCAATTAGGGTTCACAATAACTAAAATACTAGGTCGAGACTCTCATTCTGTTTTTTTATTGATAAAGGATAATAATTTCTTGTCTTTTGCACCAATATCACCACCAAAGATCCAAATCCGGGAGGATAATTATTGTAATGCCGCACATGTGCGACAAATTCCATTATACTATAGTTTGGTTTGTATTCCATATGTAAAGATATGAAGCCTTTTCCCTGAGATAATAGATGGAGTCAAAGGCACATGTTTGTATTTTTTTTCTTATAAAATATTAATTAAAAAGATCTTATAAGGTTTGGGAGTATTATTTAAGATTATGTTGAGTAGTTTAGAATTATAGTAATCCATTTTAGTTATGTTTAATAAAGGGTTAATAGGGTTAAAATCCATGTAAAATACAAAATTATTTGTTTTGAATTGTTTAGAAAGGTTAATGGTTACTAATAATTTTCCCTAATAAAAAATAATAAATTTATTACACTCAATACATAAAAATCATAAAGGCTCAAACAAATATAGTAAATCAATTGAAAGATCAAAACACAAATATATGGACTATGTTAAAGGAAATAAGATAAAGGAATAATAGTATAGATAAGAAACCTGTAATAAAAAGGTGTGAGTACCATAAATTAAGTTAATAATTGACTCTATAAACCATAAATATCCATTCCAAGGCCAAAAAAACTATGAATTGTGTAGGAGTGATGAATTGTGTAGGAGTGACTTAAACACTGACTTGAATTGGCTCAAACTCTAAAGCTAATATTAAAGAGTTCAACAAATATCTCTCTCAATCACCATGTTCCCTTTTTGTTAAGTCAATGAACTCCACTTCAAAAAAAAAAGCAAAAATTAACAAGGCAAAACTTATTCACATAGAAACATATCTAAGGAAAATAAACAAGGATCCAAGTAAAGGAGAAAGAAAGGAAGAGTAGGGACTTGTTATTGGTTATAGATCTAATTATCAACAACCTCATATTCTATTTTACAGAGAGGAGAGAGATTTAGTTGGAGAAAATATATTGATCATCTTCCAAGTTGGTGTTTTCAGAAGATAAATTTTACTCTTCAAGCATTGAGGATAAACTATAACCTTTAAACAACTTTTTCTTATTGACATCTCATCTAGTATAACTAATAATTTAATTTCTCTCTTTCTTTTCACTAACAATTCACTCTTCAATTAATTAATTATAGTTATTAAACTCGACCCGACCCAACAGGTAAACATAGTGATTCATCTAGTATTTACTTTGATAATGAATTCCAAGTCAAGGACCACCCTTTTGTATCCATAGGCGAGATAGGCATAATAATCTAACTTGCTATATATAACAATATATAGCGTACCACGGGATTCATTCCATGCAATTTATATTGAATTCAGTAATAATTAATTTATAAATAGAGGATAACTTTTAGACCTAAAAAATCTCACTTGTTAATTCACTATCTAGAAATGTGAAGAATGTGAACAAGATTCTTATCATGGTGGGGAGTGCATTGGTGCATACTACGTACCATAAACTTTAGATCAATTGAATACTCAATGATGTTCATCAGCAAGAGGTATTCAAAAGAAAGCCTGGAATATATTATTTTATGGCATCGTTTGGAGTATTTGGCTTCGTAGGAATGATTTAATCTTCAATATATAACATTGTGTCAGATTAGGACTAAATCTTTTCTTTGATTCCACATCGTCTAACTATATAGTTCCAGACTACTCAGATAAATTTTTCTTACACTGACAATACTCTTTATTGTAGTGCGAATGACATTCTTAGATGAACAAATTAAAATAAATATAGCTATTTAGTTTGTCTTATTTGGAACATAACTCTTATATTGTTTTCTTTGTCATCTACTAGATGGTTGTTTATAATATAATTAACTATTATATATAAAAATAGATCTCAAGCCTCAAATTCAAAGATATAACCAATAACAACTAAAAGGTGTTTAATTAAAACTTGTACCAATTAATAATCATAGAGTCCAAATTTTATGGTGATCCAAATTTTTTGGTGACACTTTGTGAGAATCATAGAATGTAAGAAACTAATTAATGTGTACAAAAAAAGGTTAATTTTGATAAGTAGGTTAAATTTAGTACCAATACTACATGATTTGTTTATCTTGCTCAGCTTTTAATTAGCTTAACTTGTGTGCTGGTGTGTTTAGGTTTATATATATTTTGGCCCATGTTAAGGCATCTTTAATGGAAAAGCCAAAAAAAAAAGCTAAAAGAAAAAAAAAACTATTTTTAAAATTTTTCACCTTTAATTTTGCAGCTCCATTCATCAAATAAAAAGTTAAGATATGTCATTCAAACTTATCTATTAAAAGACAAAAAATGTTCAAATAAATTATTCAAAGATTTCTTTATTTATCAATTAAATGTTTTTCAATGGTTATAATTAAATATGTTAAAATACAAATTAATTGTTGAAATGTTTTTTTTAAGTACACATAAAAGTAATTAAATAAATTATTTTTATACTATTAAAAAATTATATCAACAATATAACTTTTCTAAATTGCTTTTCGCTATCTTCATGGTCTCTCTCCTAGCTAGCGCTATTAAAAACGATCATACATGGTCTCACTCCTAGCTAGCGTGCCTTGGCATGAAAAAGGAGAGCTACAAGGTTACCACCATATTTATATATGCATTTCAAAATAAACAAACCAGAACATATTTTCTTTACACAGCAAACGAGAGATATCCCTTTCAGTCCTCAATCATCTTCGACTTTTACCTGTTTCCTTTCGTAGAAATACTCTTGAAAAATCAGTGTTCAGCACCCCTAATACTTTCGATCTCAATATCGTTCCCTT
>Ga0325402_1005533_pt1 | contig 11843 bp, 8 predicted proteins | sample PopdelMetagenome_22_FD_207212 | JGI IMG/M metagenome (GOLD analysis project Ga0325402, IMG submission 207212) | Populus deltoides microbial communities from Bellville, Georgia, United States - Xylem-PdKOR-R3 | ecosystem: Host-associated > Plants > Phyllosphere > Stem > Wood/Secondary xylem...
CGAGGTTCTGTAGCAATGTTTAAAAATATGGTAATATTATTTTTAAAATATTTTTTATTTGAAATAATATTATTTTAAATAAATTATTTTTGATATTAACATATCCTAACATATAAAAAAATAAAAATATAATTTAAAGTAAAATGTTTTTTTTTATGAAATACAGTTCCAATTACATTATCAAACAATGTTTAAATATTTATTATAAAAAAAATTATTCTTTTTCATTTTTTTCTTTGAGAAATTAAAATATTTATTCATTTATTGAGGACATAGGAGAATATTTTTTGAAAAAAATAAGAAAAATATGTCAAGGTTACAATTATTTTATATAAATTTATAACACTAATTAAATATGAAAATTATAAAAATACAATAATTTTAATGTTTTACCTTGTTGTTTGTATGTAAAAGAAAAATATTATATTTTTTTCATATAAAAAGGAGAGAAAAACTTACAAAGAAAAAAAATCTGAAAAACCTCTAAAATATATAAGTTCCTGTTTTTCTTTTCTTTTAAAAAAAAAATAACAACTAGAGTATTACTTTGTTTTTTAATGGCCCCGATGTTCTATTATAAACCATTTCAAACAATACTAAATTCTATCTTTTAGATTTGTTTTCTTATCTTAATTAATTTGGAGGTTGTAATTGAAAATATATTCTATTTCTAACTTTATTGCTAGTTTCATCTTTATTTCTAGTTTTGAGCCCTTGCGTTGCTTTGGATCGTTATAGTTGTGTTTTTTTTTTTATCATCACATACCTATGACTTTTATAAACTAGTCGTTAAAACTGACTAGTTACTCATCTGAACCAGTAACCAAGCGGGGCGAGCTGGGCTGGATCCGGCCCAGATCATATAGCTAGGCTGGATCCGGCCCAATAAAAAAAAGGAAAGGATAAGAATAGGTCGGGTCTGGGCTTTTGGCCCAACCGGCCCAAGTTGTTTTAGGCAAGGGTGTGCTCGGCAAAAAACACTCTTATGCCTTTTCCATGTGTTTTATTCCCTTTCTATTTTGATATTTGACTAAACAAGCCCCTCTTTGATATCAAAAAATTCCTGAAATATTTGGGGATCACCGTGGATTCATTTGTGACCCCCTCACATTTTGTTTTATGTTTTTCTTTGTGTGTTTGTATTTTTTCTGGTATGTGCTCAATCTATGAATCATTACTGTTAAATGCAAAATCTGTTACATAACGTTTCTTTTATTTCCATCTAAAAAGAGAAAATAATAATAAAGGATAAACAAAAAGAAAATGGCATAGAAAAATTCTTCTTCAAATTTAATTTTTTATGAAATTATTCACTGACGCTAGAGTTAAGAATATCACAATTTTTTTGAGTTTGTGTAATATTTACCAACGCAAAAGTTAAAAATATTCGTACGAACTATTCATTGACACTAGAGTGAAGAATATGATAGGAAGAATAAAAAAAAAGGAAAAATGAGAAAAAAGAGAACATATTCTTAACAATTTTAGACAAAACCTGCAATGCAGCCCGTCTTAGGTAGGACGCTTAATGGGTGATAGCATCTTTCCTTTTACGTAATCAATCTCGTACCATTAGATTAATCTATGTTGAATAGTTAGAGTTGCTAGTGACCATAATATTAGGTGACGACTCTTTAAATAAAATATTTTTTCCAAAAAAAACAAGATACAAGATATCTATTCTTTTTTCAAACAAAAAAATTATATATATATATATATATATATATATATATATATATATATAAGGGTCATATTAAAAAAATCATATTGTTTAGGGTGGAAAGTCAGAGATTTTTAGCTCAGGGGTATTTTGCAATTTAGCCTTGTCAAAAACTTGGGATCTTCAATCAACTTGCCCCTTTTCCCTCTCCCGACCGTCTCACCGAGTCCTGCCTTACTCATTGCAACTCACTCTCATCTTCCTCCCTCTTAACCAGGTTTCACTTCTCTTTGTCTTGTTGCACTTATTTTTCATGTTTTCTATTGACAATTGACTTATAAATGAAGGGAAAATAACAGAAAGAGTATTTATCTTCCACAGTTTGCATTTTTCTATGCTTCCTTTTTGAAATTTTAATGACGATTTTACTCTTCTGGGTACAGTTTTTTTCTATTAAGAGGATTCAACTTTGGAGCACCTTTTCCAGGTTCTTTGATGGATTCTTGAGCTCTTATAATTGTTTGATGGTGTGATTTGTGAGCTTCTTTAGAAGAAAAAAAATGATACTTTCAGCTCTTTTAACTTCAGTTGGAATCAATCTTGGACTGTGCTTGTTGTTTTTCACTTTGTATTCAATATTGAGGAAGCAACCTGGTAATTTTTACGTGTATGCACCCCGTTTGGTCGATAAAGAGAAATCTCAGCCACAGGAGAGTGATGATTTTTACTTGGAAAGGTTATTGCCTTCTGCTGGTTGGGTTAAAAATGCTTGGCAGCTTTCTGAAGATGAAATCTTGTCAATTTCGGGTTTAGATGGTCTCGTGTTAACTCGGATCTTCACCTTCAGGTAAGGAAATCAAATGTCATTTAGTTGTGTAAAAGATTTCAAGTTTTAATCAGGGTTTGAAAAGGGTGGAGTTTTTCCTTTTTGTATGTGAATTATCTATAAAAATCACAACTTTTTTATTTATTTATAAATTAGAATAGAGAGACTCAATGATCATCAAATGAATTGTGGAGTTGTATAAAATAAAAAATAAAGATGACTGACTGATCCCTGTTTGTGGATTTCAAGATGAAAAATTGTATTTGGTTTGATGGAAATAATGAAACAAAGAAATAACGGAGACAAAAGAGAGAATATCTTATAAGTTTCGTATTAAGACAGAAGGATGGTGAATTTCTTGTTAAGGATCAGTAAAGTTTAGTGTTTTTTTTTATTAACAAATTTTTAGCACTTGTGTTGGCTGAGGATGAATTCTACAACCTAAGCAGAGGAATTAATTAGGCTATACTTAAGCAGAATGCATAGTACAAAGCTGGAAAAGAATGTCTTGATTGTCTCGACTCAAGAGAACAACTTTCAACTTAACAGAACCAATCATCTGTCATGGACTCTATTGAAAACTTTACTTGATAGGCTACATATATGCTTGGGGTTTCGACATATGGTTGTGAGAAAAAAAATTTAGTGGCAAGATACAGTAGGAGAGTCCATAAAGGTGTGTTGAGGTTCAATTCATACAGGACTTTCTGGTTTTCTATTTTGAATCGTATTTTTTAATGAGTTATATACTATCTGAAGCTACACTTATGCATTTTTTCTCTCCACTTATAACAAAAACCTCACTTTCTTTGCCATGCATTCAGAGGCCCACTGCCTGTATTCCTATCACAATCAATTAGTATATTACTATGCCTAATGATTCTTTTACACTGCAATCTATTTTTCTTGACTTTCTATTCATGCATTATTTTCATTCAGCCTTTTTTTCATATCCTTCTTTTAATGCAGCTTGAAAGTGTTCACCGTTGCTGGGGTTATTGGAATCTTCATCCTTCTTCCAATTAATTATTTTGGGAACCAGCTAAGTGATGATTTTGGCCATTTGCCAAACAAGTCGTTGGATTCATTTAGTATATCAAATGTCAATGACGGTTCAAACAGGTAATCATTAGTTGGCTAGATGAACAGAATGTCATTGCTCAATTGTGCAAGATCAAACCATATGATATTAAACTTATCATCAAATGTATTTGATAGAAAAGTTCCATTGAGAAGATCTCTAATAACAACGTATTTTTTTTTTTCAATTTACAGTTCAAGTTTCTTGTTTTTCACCTTTTTAGCTGAATGCATTCTCTGTGCTCTTTGAAAATTTGAAATTTGTGCATGGAGGGACCCCAGGAGTAACCAAGTGAGCAAGAAATGTTTCATCTATTTTCTTTTTCTTTATCTTTTTTTATAGAGAAAGAATGATATTAAGTGAGGAGAATGAGGGCAGTGCAATTCAAGGATTATATATCCTCCATAGAAAGGGGAAAATATCATACTAATACAAAAGAGTTCCTGACCTCGTTGCATGTCTGCTAAAGATTCTTTTCCAAAAGTTTCTGTGAGAGTGCACCATATTTAAGTCAAGAAACTTACTTTATCCCTAGGTAGCTGAACATGTAAAAGCCTGTCTTAAAAGCCTCTTGAGTGAGCTCAAATGGACCAAACAATTGCAAACACTGGGCATCACCAAAGAACATCAATCTTCCCTTTTCCTCTTAAAAACCTCGCACTTCATTAATAGCAATGCATCCTAGGTATTAAGATGCAGGGAAAACCCAAAACTCAGAAAATAAAAAGTAACCTGTTCTGTTGCAAGAAATGTTTGTGTAAATTCTGATATGGAAATGGAGTCAAGTTTCCTAACGGGTTCTGTTTCCTTGTGCTTGTCTAACAGCGGTAGTGAAGCTGTCTATGTATAAGTTGACTTTTTCTGAGAGTAGGTCTGTCTTGCAACCTACTAACGGACTGTAATACTAAATTATGATGGGATAAACACCTCTTATTTGATAAAGTTTCTCATTGGCCCTTTGCTTACTCTTTGTAATGCTCTCTTAGCTTGCCTTCTTAAATTTGATGTTCAGTGTAGAATCCTAGGAAAGCCCAGAACAGCAGAAATGTTCATCTTTCCAGAAACTTGAGCTTTTCCATGTTTTCCTCAATGATGAAAAGTAATTTGTAGTACTCCCAGCCACAGAAAGTTTCCCTAAATCAGACTTCCATAGCCCTTAGTAGTCGGTGAGTATTATCTTGCAAGCTGGCAACTATAAATGGGATAATTACTTTTTATTCAAATGGCTATTAGATATGCAGGAACCCCATTCTTTTGCTGTTTGAACCATGCAAATAATAAAGGGAATAAAATTGACCATTTATCCAGGTGTACTAGACAACTTGTTATTAATCTTGCTTGTTTGGTTTTTCCATAATGTCATGACCTGTAATCAGATCATTATGCTAACTGATTTGGGAATGGGGATAATGGTTTGAGATGTGGATTAAACATGACTTGGAATGCACCAACATAATAATGAAAATAAAGTTTCTGAATGTTATCTGGAAAGGTCATTTCAGCTCACTTTAGACCATAGGTTGCCACTTTTTCCGAAGATAACTTCTACTTTGGTTGGCAATTGACTTATTTTGGTTGGATAGAACTCCAATAAATGCCCATCACCCCAAGTACATTCAAACTATGGTCATTGTTAAGAAAAATTCATTGAGATGGATTGAACTTCATTTTAATTTCATATTTTCTAGTCTGTAATTTTGTTCTTTTTAATTTATTTTCATATAACAAAATGTTACTGCTGACATATTGTTTGATACTTCTGCATTCCACCCTATCTCTGTGCTAATTCTCATAGCTCTCCTTTTGCCTTAAATAAAAATTCTTATTCTTTTATCCTGCTGTCTTAAAGTTTTATCTCTGCTTTTTTACTGCTTTTACCGACTTTATATTGGTTGTAAAGTTGAGTATTTCATTGTGTTGAAATAGCCTCATCTAAATATTGCTGTTAGATTCTCATGGTTTGCATGATTCTTTATTGCATCAAACAATCATTTAGCTATTCTTTGTTGAAGTTACCCTGATTATTAGTTTTGGTTCCTCTCAAGGTTATGGGTTCACTTTTCTGCTGCATATATTTTTACTGGAGTTGTCTGCTATCTTCTGTATTACGTAAGTACTATTATTATTTCTTCTGCAAAAGCCACCGGGCTTATTGGTTCATAAAAATGAAAGTAATCAGAGAATTTCTGACTTGTTAATTACACAATGTGCAGGAGCATAACTATATGTCAGCAAAAAGGATTGCTTACTTCTATTCATCCAAACCGCAGCCTCATCAGTTTACAATATTAGTCCGCAGTATCCCTTCCTCATCTGGAAGAAACTTTAGTGAAACTGTTGAGAGTTTTTTCACGGAGTATCATCCTTCTACTTATCTTTCACATTCAATGGTTCATCGAACAAGCAAAATTCAAGATCTCATTGTAAGCATTCTAGGTGAACGTGCAGACCACTTAACTAATTCCAGGCCATTGTGGTCACATACACTTCAGAACCATAGTTATTAACTTGTTTTTCTATTTGAATTATGCCTTTTCTTGTATTTATGTGTTACATAACAGTTTTTGGACCTGTCAATCATGCTCTCTTAGTTATCCCTGAAGATACCCTCCTTGGAAAACTGGGGGCTGACATAAGATTAAAATAGATGACAATGTTTACAATTGAAAATTCAAGCCTGATTGTCCTGAAAAAAGTTCATCCTTTCATTAATGCATCAAATCAGCTTCTTTTGGAGAAGGGAACTGGTCATGAAAGTTGTGTGTTTTATTGTCATGCACAAACATAACTATTGAAATGTTCTAGAAAGCTTTGTATAAATTGTCATCATGTAAATTTCAATATGTTGATGGAACATGGAGAAGACTGACCTTACTGACATGATATGCGGTCGTTGTTTATATATCTGATTGTCACCATTTTGAATCTCTTGCTTATTGTTGTTTAAAAATGTGTTATCCTTGGTAGAATGATGCGGACAAATTGTATAGAAAGCTTGGCTGCATGAAATCAAACAACCATTCTCAGCAAAACTTCATACGTGATGGCTTTTTAGGACTCACCGGACGCAAAGTTAATCTTTTAGACCGCTATGAAAAGAAGTTGGAAGATTTGGAAGATAATTTGAGGAAGGAGCAAAATTTATTGGCTGGAGAGGTGCGTGGCATCAGTTCTCAGTATTTGAATTTAATAATTATATGAGACATTCAAATGGTACTAGTGATATATATGTGGAGAATAGTGTCCACTTAATCTGCTTAAGTTTTCTTTGGCCATTAATGCAACTGTTGGCACACAAGGGAACAGCTTTCAGGTTTTCTGTATCACTCATCTCTTAACTTTAAAAACATATATGCCAACTCCCACTGCCAGTCTTGTGGAGGGGGTTCTAGGAGGGTGATCTGTGTATAATTCTAGCTTTCAGAAGCTTTTGGATAAAGTGGATTATGAATTTGATGGTTTTTGGAATAACTGAGTTTGAGATTGGGCAGCTACTTCAGTTTATAGGATGAACTGCAAATCATTATGCACTCTTCTTCATTTATAATCTAGGACTCTAGATTTGTCATGGGATGTTATTGCTTAAGAAGCTCCTGCTTCTATTCATGCCAATAAATGCACTTTTATTCAGAAGAACTTGTAGGAATAGTAATAGAGTATGGTTGCATATAGATGGATGAATATAGAACACAGCACAAAACATATGAAAGTTCTCATTTGTTTTGAGTTCAACTCTGATCATCTGTTCTCTGGAAGTGTGGAAAATACCCTTCTTAACATTCTATTGTAACAGAATCCATTTCATGCATTTGATGTCAATGCAAAGATGACATCTTATGCAACCTTTTGCTCTTACTATATACACTTGTAAATTTTCAGGAAGTTCCAGCCGCTTTTGTTTCGTTCAAGTCGCGGTTTGGTGCTGCAGTAGCCTTACACATTCAACAGGGGGTTAATCCCACAGAATGGGTCACTGAGCGAGCTCCTGAGCCTCAGGATGTTCACTGGGCTTTCTTTTCTGCATCATTCTTTAAAAGATGGATCTTCAAACTGGTGGTGCTTGTTGCATCATTTGCTCTAATTGTTCTTTTTCTTATTCCAGTTGTGATAGTGCAAGGTCTTGCTAATCTGGATCAGTTGGAAAAATGGTTTCCTTTTCTGAATGGCATACTGAGCCTGTAAGTGAAAATTGTAATTTCTCATTGATATAATCCACCCAAAGCCGATCATGGGGTTCCCTGGAGGCTATTTGAGGTTATTTTATGTAGATATATGTTATAAAATTCTAACTACCTTGTTAAGCTGCATACCTGCCATTAAAACTTTGAGCATGCAGAAAATGATTAAAGATTTATTTGAATATATGAATTAATGAATTCAATTAATAGGGGAAACACTACTGATGGCCTAATGCATATAGGTGAAAAACTGTGTGGTCAAATCTGATACATGTAAAAACATTTTTTCTTGTCTCTAAAACTTGGCATGCATTATATACAGTAATTAGTGATGTGGCATTCACTGTTGAACTGTATGTTTTAATGTCTGAAGAGGAAGCAGGTTGTAACCATGTCATGATTTTGTTTCTGTGGTGTCCTGATTTTTCATTTAATAGCCTGCTTGACCACTTTTTCTAGTCTAGAAAAATTTTATAAAGGAAAACTTTAGGACCACAAAAAACATAGATAATGGCTAGACATTGAATATTTTATGCGGGGAAGTAACTTTTAAATTTGAATAAAAATTGTTGTCAGAACTATAAAATGGTCATGGTAATATGATAATGTTAATGAAAAACTATCATTATATATTTAGAACCTATCAAGTACATGCTTGCAATGCATGTCCTTACCAAGAAAACTTGCAAATATTCGCAATAACTTGATGAATAATCAACATAAATAAAGGTTTTATTCCTTCCAGCTTCAATCCAGATCTATTGATTTTGAGTATCAGTTTCCTGGCAATCACATTGAAGTTAATGTGAAATTAGAGTTTGTAATTTATTTTGTTTTTGTTCCTAGCTTCAACTTCAGATAGTTATCAGGCATCTTGATCTGATTAGAAAATAGAGATGGATTGTGCCTAGTTGGTTTTGTGTGAAGTTGCAGATCTAGAGAAGCTTAGAAAGAACTAATTACTGATTTCAAGTTTTTCAAATTCCTTGAAGTTTTTAAGTTATTTGAAATCACTGATTAGTCTAATTGTTAAGACATGGAACTAATATGCACAATTTTTTGAGCTGCAGAACTGTTGTCAGTCAAGTAATTACAGGATATCTTCCAAGTCTCATTCTGCAGTTATTTCTTTCTTTTGTTCCACCAATTATGTTAACATTTTCTGCCATTCAAGGATACATTTCTCGCAGTCAAATAGAAAGAAGTTCTTGTTCCAAGATGCTATGGTTTATCATATGGAACATCTTCTTTGCAAATGTACTGTCAGGGTCAGCTTTGTATCTAGTCAATGTCTTCCTTGAGCCCAAAAATATTCCCAGGGTGCTAGCTGAAGCTGTCCCAGGTCAGGTGGGAATGCATCTCTGTTCTGTATATTCTTTTACAACTTTTGCCTTTTCTCCCTAATGTGTGCAGTTTCTTCTCAGTTTTGTGATTTTGAACAAACCTTAAATTCCTTTATGCTACAAGTTACATTCACAAGTATAATGGATTCCTTATTCTGGCTTTATTAGGCATCGTTCTTCATTTCATATGTTGTGACTTCTGGATGGACCAATCTATCATCAGAACTCTTCCGATTGATTCCACTGGTTTGCAGTTTTTGGAAAAGACTATTTTCAGGAAAAGATGGGGATGAATTTGAGGTTCCATCAATTCCTTACTATAATGATATCCCCAGTATTCTCTTCTTTGGACTTCTGGGTATAACGTACCTTTTCCTCTCTCCCCTAATTCTGCCATTTCTCTTGGTTTACTTTTGCCTTGGATACATCATCTTTCGCAACCAGGTAAGCATAACATTTCTTTCTTATTTTATTTTTTATTCATTTATTAGTTTTTCCATGTTAGATATTAATTTAGATGATTATCAAGGCTTCATATGCAGCCAGCATTAAGAGTATTAACAATTCCTGAAGACTTAATTTTCATGATGACATGTGATCTTGAATTAGAAAACCCTTAGATTTCTGTTATCTATAAAATGGATCAAAAGTGAATTTCGATCCTTCCAGGTTTTTAATTTGGACTTGGCTGACATGTAAAGTTACTTTTTTCCATTTGATGCCAACATTCTGAAATTTAACAATTAGATGCCAATATACATGTGACTTAAGGTAATGCTAGTGTAGTAGCAATTTGCTCTGTACCTTGCTTGCTGTGAATATCTGAGCAGTTCAATTCACTTTCATTTGCCCTCACCTATCCACCATGATGCTATAAAACTATAGCCTCTCTCTTGAAGTCTTGATGATTAGAGCCTTATGTCAAAAGTCAAATCGACATATTCGATAGTTGGTTACTTTTGTTTTGGCAGAACTCTGGCTTTGAAAGGCAATGACAAATTAACAGCATTGCTGGACCCATATTATCGTATCTTACATTCTTAATATAATTGACACTTCAGGACTACAAATTTTAGTGCATTTGGGTCTAAACATGATTTGTGAAAATTAATTAGTACATTGTGTTATCTAAAATTTCCAAATTGAGTTCTTAAAGGAAGTTATATTAATATATATTTCGTTGTATTTTTATTTTTACTTTTTTGCAGCTGTTGAATGTGTATGCCCCAAAGTATGAAACAGCTGGGATGTTTTGGCCTATAGTGCACAATTCAACAATATTTTCCTTGATACTGATGCATATTATTGCAATTGGAATATTTGGGCTTAAGAAGCTACCTTTGGCATCTAGTTTAATTATTCCTCTTCCCGTTCTCACTCTTATCTTCAATGCGTACTGCCAGAAGCGGTTCCTACCTTTATTTAAAGCTTATCCTACTGAGGTACATTGGCGTATGCATCTGTTATTTTTCTGGTTCTAACAGTCTTGTGTTGTACTAATGCTTTCATGGTAGTCTCTTCAATTGCTTGGGTTTTTTCCCCTTCACTTCCATTACACAACTACAGTACCAGTTTATGTTTCATGTCTTATAGATGGGGAAATTTTAACATTCCCTTCCGTACTTTGTGTGTTTTTCTTTAATTGAATGGCACAGTGATTATGTTAATTCAGTTTCCTTGTGTCGTGTTTTTGTCTAAAGATAAAAAAAAAAAAAAAACTCCTGAGTTGATTTTGCTAAAATTGTCACATATTGAGAGTTGAAAGTATGCCAACTTTTCAATTCTTATGTAAATCCTGTGTTTGAATCAATGCAGAGATTAGGTTTCATGACTAAATGGTAAATGAAATAATTTCATGACTAACCTCTGATCTTCTCAACCATTCTAGTTTAATCATTTTCATCTTTTTTGCTCGCAATAACTTATAGAGACACCGATAGGCTTCTTTCTTCAAATCACACATTTTTAACTTCTTAGAGGTCATGATATTTGATGAGTTAAGACCCTAAACCATCATGATTGAACCTGCATGAATTCTGTTCCCTGTGCTGAGTTTACCTTTTTAGCTTTCCATTTTATATGGTGATGAATTTGTGCCTGGCATTAAACCAGGAAAGGGAAACAATGCATGAAGAGAATAGGTATTTTAACAAGGACGTTGTAGTCTACAGTGCGCCACTTTTCAACATTGGAAGATAGAACTTTTAAATTCTCCCTCACAGGATTCCTCTTCGATGAGACCATTAATGTTTGACAAAGTTGCTTAGTTATTGCTATATAGCAACACATCCTGTCTGCTCCAATATTTCATATTCTGTTCTGATAATTTCCTTTATGAGAGTATATGTAGTTGCCATCCAGATGTTTAAATGTTATGTGTTCTACTTCTGCAGTGTTTGATAAAAAAAGATAGAAAAGACCTGAATGAAGCAGGCATGACGGAGTTTTATGATAAATTAGTCACTGCATATCAAGATCCAGCTCTGAGGCCAGTTCAGTATGCCAGAAGCTCAGACAGGGACACTTCTCCCCTACTTCACAGTACTGAAGTTTGAACTCTCCGTGTGTGGGTTTTTTTTTTTTTTTTTAATGAATGAGTTTGAATTCATTTGGCAATCCTCGTCTTTATCTTAACAGGGTAGACCATGTGTTGTTTTAGCATCATTTTTTAAGGCTGTGGATTCATTTTTTAATTCATTTAGATACACAGGGCTCTTGGTCTTGGACTTTTATTATTATTATTATTATTATTATT
>Ga0325402_1005536_pt1 | contig 11840 bp, 3 predicted proteins | sample PopdelMetagenome_22_FD_207212 | JGI IMG/M metagenome (GOLD analysis project Ga0325402, IMG submission 207212) | Populus deltoides microbial communities from Bellville, Georgia, United States - Xylem-PdKOR-R3 | ecosystem: Host-associated > Plants > Phyllosphere > Stem > Wood/Secondary xylem...
CAGTTGGCGAATGGATTCGTCAGCCCAAACAGCCCATGGTGACTGATAAGAAGTAAAGGAAAACTGACTCGCGGCCCATTCAGATATAGCCCCCGAAACTGCTTTCACAGGTGGCGAATGGATTCGTCAGCCCAAACAGCCCCTGGTGACTTATAAACAGTCAAGGAAAACTTAGTCGCTGCTCACTCAGAAGTTGCCCTCGAACCTCTTTTCCCATGTGACGAATGGATTCGTCAGCCCCCACAGCCTTTGTTGACTCATAAATGGTCAAAGGAAACTGACTCACTGCCAAGTCAAAAAAAGCCCCCGAAACTCCTTTCACAGGTGACGAATGGATTCGTCAGCCCCTACAGGCCCTGTTGATTCATAAACAGTCAAGAAAAACTGACTCGATGCCCATTCAGATATAACCCCCGAAACTGTTTTCACAGGTAGCGAATGGATTCGTCACCCCCCACAGCCCCTGTTGACTCATAAACAGTCGAGGAAAATTGACTCGCGGCCCATTCAGATATAGCCCCCGAAACTGCTTTCACGGTGGCGAATGGATTCGTCAGCCCAAACAGCCCGTGGTGACTGATAAAAAGTAAAGGAAAACTGACTCGCGGCCCATTCAGATATAGCCCCCGAAACTGCTTTCACAGGTGACGAATGGATTCGTCACCCCCCACAGCCCCTGTTGACTCATAAACAGTCGAGGAAAATTGACTCGCGGCCCATTCAGATATAGCCCCCGAAACTGCTTTCACGGTGGCGAATGAATTCGTCAGCCCAAACAGCCCATGGTGACTGATAAATAGTTGAGGAAAACTTAGTCGTTGCCCACTCAGAAGTTGCCCTCGAAACTCTTTTCACATGTGACGAATGGATTCGTCAGCCCCCACATCCTTTGTTGACTCATAAAGAGTCAAAGAAAACTGACTCGCTGCCCAGACAAAAAATGCCCCCGAAACTTCTTTCACAGGTGACGAATGGATTCGTCACCCCCCAGAGCCCCTGTTGACTCATAAACAGTCAAGGAAAATTGACTCGCTGCACATTCAGTTATAGCACCTGAAACAGCTTTCACAGTTGGCGAATGGATTCGTCAGCCCAAACAGCCCATGGTGACTGATAAGAAGTAAAGGAAAACTGACTCGCGGCCCATTCAGATATAGCCCCCGAAACTGCTTTCACAGGTGGCGAATGGATTCGTCAGCCCAAACAGCCCCTGGTGACTTATAAACAGTCAAGGAAAACTTAGTCGCTGCTCACTCAGAAGTTGCCCTCGAACCTCTTTTCCCATGTGACGAATGGATTCGTCAGCCCCCACAGCCTTTGTTGACTCATAAATGGTCAAAGGAAACTAACTCGCTGCCAAGTCAAAAAAAGCCCCCGAAACTCCTTTCACAGGTGACGAATGGATTCGTCAGCCCTTACAGGCCCTGTTGATTCATAAACAGTCAAGAAAAACTGACTCGATGCCCATTCAGATATAACCCCCGAAACTATTTTCACAGGTAGCGAATGGATTCGTCACCCCCCACAAACCCTGTTGACTCATAAACAGTCAAGGAAAATTGACTCGCTGCACATTCAGTTATAGCCCCCGAAACTGCTTTCACAGGTGGCGAATGGATTCGTCAGCCCAAACAGCCCCTGTGGACTCATAAAAAGTAAAGGAAAACTGACTCGCGGCCCATTCAGATATAGCCCACGAAACAGCTTTCACAGGTGGTGAATAGATTCGTCAGCCCAAACAGCCCCCGGTGACTAATAAACAATCAAGGAAAACTGAGTCGCGGCCCATTCAGATAGAGCCCCCGAAACAGCTTTCACAGGTGGCGAATGGATTCGTCAGCCCAAACAGCCCCTGTGGACTCATAAAAAGTAAAGGAAAACTGACTCGCAGCCCATTCAGATATAGCCCACGAAACAGCTTTCACAGGTGGTGAATAGATTCGTCAGCCCAAACAGCCCCCGGTGACTAATAAACAATGAAGGAAAACTGACTCGCGGCCCCTTCAGATGTAGCCCCCGAAACAGCTTTCACACGTGGCGAATGGATTCGTCAGCCCACACAGCCCCTGGTGACTGATAAACAGTCAAGGAAAACTTAGTCGTTGCCCACTCAGAAGTTGCCCTCGAAACTCTTTTCACATGTGACGAATGGATTCGTCAGCCCCCACATCCTTTGTTGACTCATAAAGAGTCAAAGAAAACTGACTCGCTGCCCAGACAAAAAAAGCCCCCGAAACTTCTTTCACCGGTGACGAAAGGATTCGTCACCCCCCACAGCCCCTGTTGACTCATAAACAGTCAAGGAAAATGACTCGCTGCGCATTCAGTTATAGCACCTGAAACAGCTTTCTCAAGTGGCGAATGGATTCGTCAGCCCAAACAGCCCCTGTTGACTCAGAAACAGTTAAGGAAAACTGAGTCGCTGCCCATTCAGATATAGGCCCCGAAACTCCTTTCACAGGTGGCGAATGGATTCGTCAGCCCAAACAGCCCGTGGTGACTCATAAACAGTCAAGGAAAACTTAGTCGTTGCCCACTCAGAAGTTGCCCTCGCAACTCTTTTCACATGTGACGAATGGATTCGTCAGCCCCCACATCCTTTGTTGACTCATAAACAGTCAAAGAAAACTGACTCGCTGCCCAAACAAAAAAAGCCCCCGAAACTTCTTTCACAGGTGAAGAATGGATTCGTCACCCCCCACAGCCCCTGTTGACTCATAAACATTCAAGGAAAATTGACTTGCTGCACATTCAGTTATAGCACCTGAAACTGCTTTCACAGGTGGCGAATGGATTCGTCAGCCCAAACAGCCATTGTTGACTCATAAAAAGTAAAGGAAAACTGACTCGCGGCCCAGTCAGATATAGCCCCCGAAACAGCTTTCACAGTTGGCGAATGGATTCGTCAGCCCAAACAGCCTGTGGTGACTGATAAAAAGTAAAGGAAAACTGACTCGCGGCCAATTCAGATATAGCCCCCGAAACTGCTTTCACAGGTGGCGAATGGATTCGTCAGCCCAAACAACCCCTGGTGACTTATAAACAGTCAAGGAAAACTGACTCGCGGCCCCTTCAGATGTAGCCCCCGAAACAGCTTTCACAAGTGGCGAATGGATTCGTCAGCCCACACAGCCCCTGGTGACTGATAAACAGTCAAGGAAAACTTAGTCGTTGCCCACTCAGAAGTTGCCCTCGAAACTCTTTTCACATGTGACGAATGGATTCGTCAGCCCCCACATCCTTTGTTGACTCATAAACAGTCAAAGAAAACTGACTCGCTGCCCAGACAAAAAAAGCCCCCGAAACTTCTTTCACCGGTGACGAAAGGATTCGTCACCCCCCACAGCCCCTGTTGACTCATAAACAGTCAAGGAAAATGACTCGCTGCGCATTCAGTTATAGCACCTGAAACTGCTTTCACAGGTGGCGAATGGATTCGTCAGCCCAAATAGCCCCTGTTGACTTATAAAAAGTAAAGGAAAACTGACTCGCGGCCCAGTCAGATATAGTCCCCAAAACAGCTTTCACAGTTGGTGAATGGATTCGTCAGCCCAAACAGCCCTTGGTGACTGAGAAAAAGTAAAGGAAAACTGACTCGTGGCCCATTCAGATATAGCCCCCGAAACTGCTTTCACAGGTGGTGAATGGATTCGTCAGCCCAAACAGCCCCTGGTGACTTATAAACAGTCAAGGAAAACTTAGTCGCTGCTCACTCAAAAGTTGCCCTCGAACCTCTTTTCACATGTGACGAATGGATTCGTCAGCCCCCACAGCCTTTGTTGACTCATAAATGGTCAAAGGAAACTGACTCGCTGCCCAGTCAAACAAAGCCCCCGAAACTCCTTTCACAGGTGACGAATGGATTCGTCAGCCCCCACAGCCCCTGTTGATTCATAAACAGTCAAGAAAAACTGACTCGATGCCCATTCAGATATAACCCCCGAAACTGCTTTCATAGGTGGCGAATGGATTCGTCAGCCCAAACAGCCCCTGTTGACTCATAAACAGTCAAGGAAAACTGACTCGCTGCCTATTCAGATATAACCCCCGAAACTGCTTTCATAGGTGGCGACTGGATTCGTCAGCCCAAACAGCCTCTGTTGTCTTATAAACAGTCAAGGAAAACAAACTCGCGACCCCTTCAGATATAGCCCTCGAAACTGCTTTCACAGGTGGCGAATGGATTTGGCAGCTCAAACAACCCCTGGTGACTCATAAATAGTCAAGGAAAACTTAGTCGCTGCCCACTCAGAAGTTGCCCTCGAAACTCTTTTCACATGTGACGAATGGATTCGTCAGCCCCCACAACCTTTGTTGACTCATAAACAGTAAAAGAAAATGACTCGTTGTCGAGTCAAAAAAAGCCCCCGAAACTCCTTTCACAGGTGATGAATGATTCGTCATCCCCCACAGCCCCTGTTGACTCATAAACAGTAAAAGAAAATGACTCGTTGTCGAGTCAAAAATCGCCCCTGAAACTCCTTTCACAGGTGACGAATGGATTCGTCAGCCCAAACAGCCCCTTTTGACTCATAAACAGTCATGAAAAACGGAGTAGTTGCCCTCTAAGAAATGGCCCCTAAAACTGCTTTCACAGGTGATGAATGGATACGTCAGCCCACACAACCCCTGTTGGTTCATAAACAGTCAAGAAAAACTGACTCGCAGCCCATTCAGATATAGCCCTCGAAACAGCTTTCACAGGTGGCGAATGGATTCTGCAGCCCAAACAGCATCTGGTGACTCATAAACAGTCACGAAAACTGAGACGTTGCCCTCTCAGAAAGGGCCCTTGAAACTGCTTTCACAAGTGATGAATGGATTCGTCAGCCCACACAGCCCCTGTTGATTCATAAACAGTCAATGAAAACTGACTTGCAGCCCATTCAGATATAGCCTCGAAACTGCTTTCACAGGTGGCGAATGGATTCTGCAGCCCAAACAGCACCTGGTGACTCATAAACAGTCACGAAAACTGAGACGTTGCCCTCTTAGAAAGGGCCCTTGAAATTGCTTTCACAAGTGATGAATGGATTCGTCAGCCCATACAGCCCCTGTTGACTCATAAACAGTCAACGCAAACTGATTCGCTGCCCATTCAGATATAGCCCCCGAAACTGCTTTCACAGGTGGCGAATGGATTCGTCAGCCCAAACAGCCCCTGGTGACTTATAAACAGTCAAGGAAAACTTAGTCGCTACCCACTCACAAGTTGCCCTCGAAACTCTTTTCACATGTGACGAATGGATTCGTCAGCCCTCACAGCCTTTGTTGACTCATAAATATTCAAAGGAAACTGACTCGCTGCCCAGTCACAAAAAGCCCCCGAAACTCCTTTCACATGGGACGAATGGATTCCTCAGCCCCCACAGCCCCTGTTGATTCATAAACAGTCAAGAAAAACTGACTCGATTCTCTTTCAGATATAACCCCCGAAACTGCTTTCACAGGTGGCGAATGGATTCGTCAGCCCAAACAGCCCCTGTTGACTCATAAACAGTGAAGGAAATCTGACTCGCAACCCATTCAGATATAGCCCCCGAAACAGCTTTCACAGGTGGCGAATGGATTCGTCAGCGCAAACAGCCCTTGGTGACTGATAAACAGTAAATGAAAACTTAGTCGCTGCCCACTCAGAAGTTGCCCTCGAAACTCTTTTCACATGTGACGAATGGATTCGTCAGCCCCCACAGCCTTTGTTGACTCATAAACAGTCAAAGAAAACTGATTCGCTGCCCAGTTAAAAAAAGCCACCGAAACTCCTTTCACAGGGGACGAATGGATTCGTCAGCCCCCACAACGCCTGTTGATTCATAAACAGTCAAGAAAAACTGACTCGATGCTCATTCAGATATAACCCCCGAAACTACTTTCACAGGTGGCGAATGGATTCGTCAGCCCAAACAGCCCCTGTTGACTCAAAAACAGTCAAGGAAAACTGATTCGCTGCCCATTCAGATATAGCCCCTGAAACTGCTTTCACAGGTGGCAAATGGATTCGTCACCCAAACAGCCCCTTTTGACTCATAAACAGTCAAGGAAAACTGCCTCGCAACCCATTCAGATATAGCCCCCGAAACTGCTTTCACAGCTGGCGAATGAATTCGTCAGCCCACACAGCCCCTTTTGACTCATAAACAGTTACGAAAAACTGAGTCGTTGCCCTCTTAGAAATCGCCCCTGAGACTGCTTTCACAAGTGATGAATGGATTCGTCAGCCCACACAACCTCTGTTGGCTCATATAAAGTTAAGGAAAACTGACTCGCTGCCCATTTAGATATAGCGCCCAAACTGCTTTCCCAGGTGACGAATTGATTTGGCAGCCCAAACAGCCCCTGGTGACTCATAAAGAATCAAGGAAAACTGAGTTGCTGCCCACTCAGAAGTAGCCCCCGAAACTCCTTTCAAAGGTGACAAATGGATTCGTCAGGCCACACAGCCCCTATTGATTCATAAACTGTCAAGAAAAACTGACTCGGAGCCCATTCAGATATAGCCCCCGAAACTGCTTTCACAGGTGGCGAATGGATTCATCAGCCTACACTGCCCCTTTTGACTCAAAAATAGTCATGAAAAATTGAGTCGAAATCGCCCCTGAGACTGCTTTCACAAGTGATGAATGCATTCGTCAGCCCACACAACCCCTGTTGGCTCATATAAAGTTAAGGAAAACTAACTCGCTGCCCATTCAAATATAGCGCCCGAAACTGCTTTCCCAGGTGACGAATTGTTTCGACAGCCCAAACAGCCCCTGGTGACTCACAAACAGTCAAGGAAAACCGAGTCGCTGCCCACTCATAAGTAGCCCTCGAAACTCTTTTCACAGGTGACGAATGGATTCGTCATCCCCCACAACCTTTGTTGACTCATAAACAGTCAACGAAAACTGACTCGCTGCCGAGTCAAAAAAAGCCCCCGAAACTCCCTTCACAGGTGACGAATGGATTCGTCAGCCCCCACAGCCCCTGTTGACTCATAAACAGTAAAAGAAAATGACTCACTGCCGAGTCAGTAATCGCTCCTGAAACTGCTTTCACAGGTGACGAATGGATTCGTCAGCCCAAACAGCCACTTTTGACTCATAAACAGTCACGAAAAACCGAGTCGTTCCCTCTAAGAAATGGCCCCTGAAACTGCTTTCACAGGTGATGAATGGATTCGTCAGCCCACACAGTCCCTCTTGATTCATAAACAGTCAAGAAAAACTGACTCGAACCCCTTCAGATATAGCCCCCAAAACTGCTTGCACAGTTGGCGAATGGATTCGTCAGCCCAAACAGCCTTGGTGACTTATAAACAGTCAAGGAAAACTTAGTCGCTGCCCACTCAGAAGTTGCCCTCGAAACTCTTTTCACATGTGACGAATGGATTCGTCAGCCCCCACAGCCTTTGTTGGCTCATATAAAGTTCAGGAAAACTGACTCGCTGCCCATTCAGATATAGCACCCGAAACTGCTTTCCCAGGTGACGAATTGATTCGGCAGCCCAAACAGCCCCTGTGACTCATAAACAGTCAAGGAAAACCAAGTCGCTGCCCACTAAGAAGTAGCCCTCGAAACTCTTTTCACATATGACGAATGGAATCGTCAGCCCCTACAGCCCCTGTTGACTCATAAATAGTCAAAGAAAACTGATTCGTTGCCGAGTCAAAAATAGCCCCCGAAACACCTTTCACAGGTGACGAATGGATTCGTCAGCCCACGCAGCCCCTTTTGACTCATAAACAGTCATGAAAAACTGAGTCGTTGCCCTCTCAGAAATCGTCCCTGAAACTGCTTTCACAAGTGATGAATGGATTCATCAGCCCACACAGCCCCTGTTGACTCATATAAAATTAAGGAAAACTGACTCCCTGTCCATTCAGATATAGCCCCTGAAACTACTTTCCCAAGTGGCGAATGGATTCGGCAGCCCAAACAGCCCTTGGTGACTCATAAACAGTCAAGGAAAACTGAGTCGCTGCCCACTCACAAGTAGCCCTCGAAACTCTTTTCACAGGTGACGAATGGATTTGTTAGCCTCCACACCCCCTGTTAACTCCTAAACAGTCAAAGAAAACTGATTCGTTGCGAAGTCAAAAATAGCCCCCGAAACTCCTTTCACAGGTGACGAATGGATTCGTCAGCCCACGCAGCCCCTTTTGACTCATAAACAGTCATGAAAAACTGGGTCGTTGCCCTCTCAGAAATCGTCCCTGAAACTGCTTTCACAAGTGATGAATGGATTCATCAGCCCACACATCTCCTGCTGACTCATATAAAGTTAAGAAAACTGACTCCCTGCCCATTCAGATATAGCCCCCGAAAATGCTTTCCCAGGTGGCGAATGGATTCGGCAGCCCAAACAGCCCCTGGTGACTCATAAACATTCAAGGAAAACTGAGGCGCTGCCACTCAGAAGTAGCCCTCGAAACTCTTTTCACAGGTGACGAATAGATTCGTCATCCCCCACAACCCCTGTTGACTCCTAAATAGTCAAAGAAAACTGACTCGTTGCCGAGTCAAAAATAGCCCCCGAAACTCCTTTCACAGGGGACGAATGGATTCGTCAGCCCACGCAGCCCCTTTTGACTCATAAACAGTCATGAAAAACTGGGTCGTTGCCCTCTCAGAAATCGTCCCTGAAACTGCTTTCACAAGTGATGAATGGATTTATCAGCCCACACAACCCCTGTTGACTCATATAAAGTCTAGCAAAACGGAATCGCTGCCCACTAATCAGTAGCCCTCGAAACTCTTTTCACAAGTGACGAATGGATTCGTCAGCCCCCACAGCCCCTGTTAACTCATAAACAATCAACGAAAACTGACTCGTTGCTGAGTCAAAAATAGCTCCAGAAACTCTTTTCACAGGTGACGAATGGAATCGCTGCCCACAAATCAGTAGCCCTCAAAACTCTTTTCACAAGTGACGAATGGATTCGTCAGCCCCCACAGCCCCTGTTAACTCATAAACAATCAACAAAAACTGACTCGTTGCTGAGTCAAAAATAGCTCCAGAAACTCCTTTTTACAGGTGATGAATGGATTCGTCAGCCCACACGGCCCCTGTTGTCTCATAAACAGTCAAGGAAAACGAACTCGCTGTATAGTCAAAAATACCCCCCGAAACTCCTTTCACAGGTGACCAATGGATTCGTCAGCCTAAACAGCCCCTGGTGACTCATAAACAATCAAGGAAAACAAGCATTTACCATAAATTATATTATTAGACTTGTTATTATAAAACATGCTTTAGTTAGGGAATTTAAAGATACTTTAGTGCTATACGATGATATAAAGCCTTAATGAGAATGCACTTTTAAGTACTAATCAGGCACGGAGTCAGTTTTCTTTGACTATTTATGAGTCAACAGGGGCTGTAGGGGCTGACGAATCCATTCGTCACCTGTGAAAAGAATTTCGAGGGCCACTTTTTAGTGGGCAGCGACTCAGTTTTCCTTGACTGTTTATGAGTCTCCAGGGGCTGTTTGGGCTGCTGAATCCATTCGCCACCTCTGAAAGCAGTTTTAGGGGCTATATCTGAATGGGCAGCGAGTCATTTTTCCTTGACTGTTTATGAGTCAACAGGGGCTGTGGTGGCTGGCGAATCCATTCATCACCTGTGAAAGCAGTTTCAGGGGCGATTTCTGAGAGGGCAACGACTCGGTTTTTCGTGACTGTTTATGAGTCAAAAGGGGTTGTGTGGGCTGACGAATCCATTCGTCACCTATGAAAGGAGTTTCGGGGGCTATTTTTGACTGGGCACTAAGTCATTTTTCTTTGACTATTTATGAGTCAAGAGGGCTGTAGGGGCTGACGAATCCATTCGTCACCTGTGAAAAGAGTTTCGAGGGCTACTTCTTAGTGGGCAACGACTCGGTTTTCCTTGACTGTTTATGAGTCACCAGGGGCTGTTTGGGCTGCCGAATCCATTCGCCACCTGTGAAAGCAGTTTCGGGGGCTATATCTGAATGGGCAGCGGGTCATTTTTCCTTGACTATTTATGAGTCAACAGGGGCTGTGGTGGCTGACGAATCCATTCATCACATGTGAAAGCAGTTTCAGGGGCGATTTCTGAGAGGGCAAGGACTCAGTTTTTCGTGACTGTTTTTGAGTCAAAAGGGGCTGTGTGGGCTGACGAATCCATTCGTCACCTGTGAAAGGAGTTTCGGGGGCTACTTCTGAGTGGGCAGCGACTCAGTTTTCCTTGATTGTTTATGAGTCACCAGGGGCTGTTTGGGCTGACGAATCCATTGGTCACCTGTGAAAGGAGTTTCGGGGGGTATTTTTGACTATACAGCGAGTTCGTTTTCCTTGACTGTTTATGAGACAACAGGGGCCGTGTGGGCTGACGAATCCATTCATCACCTGTAAAAAGAGTTTCGAGGGCTACTTATGAGTGGGCAGCGACTCAGTTTTCCTTGACTGTTTATGAGTCAACAGAGGCTGTTTGTGCTGACGCATCCATTCGTCACCTGTGAAAGGAGTTTCTGGAGCTATTTTTGACTCAGCAACGAGTCAGTTTTCGTTGATTGTTTATGAGTTAACAGGGGCTGTGGGGGCTGACGAATCCATTCGTCACTTGTGAAAAGAGTTTCGAGGGCTACTGATTAGTGGGCAGCGATTCCGTTTTGCTTGACTGTTTATGAGTCAACAGGGGCTGTTTGGGCTGACGAATCCATTCTTCATCTGTGAAAGCAATTTCAGGGGAGATTTCTGAGAGGGTAGCGACTCAGTTTTTCGTGACTCCTTATGAGTTAAAAGGGGCTGTGTGGGCTGACGAATCCATTCGTCACCTGTAAAAGGAGTTTCGGGGGCTACTTCTGAGTGGGCAGCGACTTGGTTTTCCTTGACTGTTTATGAGTCACAGGGGCTGTTTGGGCTGCCGAATCCATTCGCCACCTGTGAAAGCAGTTTCAGGGGCTATATCTAAATGGGCAGCGAGTCATTTTTCCTTGACTGTTTATGAGTCAACAGGGGCTGTGGTGGCTGGCGAATCCATTCAGCACTTGTGAAAGCAGTTTCAGGGGCGATTTCTGAGAGGGCAACGACTCGGTTTTTCGTGACTGTTTATGAGTCAAAAGGGGCTGTGTGGGCTAACGAATCCATTCGTCACTTGTGAAAGGAGTTTCGGGGGCTATTTTTGACGGGGCACCGAGTCAGTTTTCTTTGGCTATTTATGAGTGAACAGGGGCTGTGGGGGCAGACGAATCCATTCGTCACCTGTGAAAAGAGTTTCGAGGGCTACTTGTGAGTGGGCAGCAACTCAGTTTTCCTTAACTGTTTATGAGTCACTAGGGGCTGTTTGGGCTGATGAATCCATTGGTCACCTGTAAAATCAATCTTTTGGTCGTGTCAAGTTTTTGGATTGATGTCTTCTCTCAAGTGCAGGAGTGTTAAAGTAATAAATAACCCAGCAAGACCAGGGTCGAACCACAGAGAGGTTAATTGTATAAATTATAAATAACAATGCAACAACAACAACAACAACAACAACAACAATAATAATAATAATAATAATAATAGTAATAATAGTAATAATATTAATAGTAGTAGTAGTAGTAGTAGTAGTAATAGTAGTAATAATAATAATAAAAAGAAGAAGAGGAAGAAATTAATGAGAACTTTGAGATGGAAGATTAATGTAAGGATTAAACAATGATAACTGACTCGCAACCCATTCAGATATAGCCCCAGAAACTACTTTAAACAATGATAATAAAGCAGTTTCGTTGACTCATAAATAGTCAAAGAAAATTGGCTCGATGCTAAGTCAAAAATAGCCCCCGAAACTCCTTTCACAGATGACGAATGGATTCGTCAGCCCACACAGCCCCTTTTGACTCATAAACAGTCAT
>Ga0325402_1005537_pt1 | contig 11839 bp, 10 predicted proteins | sample PopdelMetagenome_22_FD_207212 | JGI IMG/M metagenome (GOLD analysis project Ga0325402, IMG submission 207212) | Populus deltoides microbial communities from Bellville, Georgia, United States - Xylem-PdKOR-R3 | ecosystem: Host-associated > Plants > Phyllosphere > Stem > Wood/Secondary xylem...
GTACTGATATTCAGTTATATATGTGGAGAAGGATCAGAGTAGCATAACATAGGATGGTTTTATATGTTTTCACTTTTCCAGTTTTCTACTCAATTCATGTTTCACCACATTACTACAGACATGCTATATCATAATGTAGGATATATTTGCACTGCCCTGGGCTGTCCAGCTTTAACTCTGGAGATTCACCGTTTCATGATCTAGGATGAAATCCTGATCACTTTCCAGACTTGTTTTGGAGGGAGCAGTGCAAGTCACAGTCTTTGATATTTCTGCTTTACCTTAGAAACTCTAGGCTGTTGTCTAAATGCTGAATTTGCAATAATTGTTTAAGCTCAAGTATAATATGAACTGTTAAAGTTGAGAATTGGGTCGAAGTTGCCAGACAAACAATTAGGAGGTTCAATGGTGATTGTTATCCTAGAGTTGCTATGACATGTTAATTGAGTAGCGAACCTGCAGATAATTCAGGTGAAGCTTCAACTCTGCCTTACCTTCTCGAGCCATTATGGTTGTGGGTTGTCTTAAAATCAGTCAAGACTGAAGAGTTTGCAGATAGTATCATCATTAAGAGCCTTCTTATAGACCCCCAAGTTAAGTTTTACAAAAATCTAACCTGTTATCTTCTTCATATTGGATTTCCAATGTGGTTGGGAAGTCGATTTGTTTATGTTCCATATCCTGTCAATTTTTCTTTATGGTTATACAATTTCATGAATGGCAACATCTGTGTGTAGCTCTGATAATTTATTTGTTTAACCCAGCTTGTACTAAATTTATACCTCTATGCAAAGTGAGTTGAAGAATCTTCATAGCTACTTGGAGTTAAGAACACCGCTCATTTTTCATAGGTTGTATTTTTCAAATGACATTTTATTTTTATTTTTCAGGGAATGTCCTTTAGACTTGAAAGAAGCAATATCCAGTGTCTGTTTTGCGGCACCAAGATGTGGAGATCTACCCGAGCTGCTGCAGGTTCAAACCCTATTTGCTTCCAAATATGGAAAGGAATTTGTAGCTGCTGCAACAGAGCTTAGGCCAGCTTGTGGTGTTAATCGCCAGGTTTTTTGAATCTCTATCTTATGCCTTGATTTATTTCTTGCAACAAGTTCCTTTGTTTATGTTTATGCTTATGTTTCCTTTTCTTCTGACATTTTTCAAATTGAAATCCTGCAGTTAATACAACTCCTTTCAGTTTGTGCGCCTTCACCTGAAGCAAAGCTGAAGCTTTTGAAGGAAATTGCTGAAGAGCATGAGTTAGACTGGGACCCAGCTGCATCTGAAACCGAGCTTTTAAAAAAGAATGAAGATTTATTGGTGAGTAGTATGGTGCAACTACCTCAATTCTTGTTATCTTTCCTTGTCTTACACGTGTTCTCATTGTCAGAATGGTCCAACACATATCACTATATTGCCTCTTCCAAAAGAGAAGCATGATGTCGCTCCTGATCTTGCCAAGCATGAACAGTCTGATTCTGATACAGGCTTTGACCCATTAGATTTTTCTGAAGTTCCTGAGGTGTCGCTGCTGCCAAGTGCAAATTCTGCCTCGGCACCAGGGATAGCACCACCTGCACAAGCTGCTCTACACCCTGACATTGATCATGAATCATCAAATCACTATGTGACTAACAAAGATCTATCACAAGAACCTCATATTGTAGTACATCAGGATGTGATTGAAGAAAAGTCAGCAGCTACCAGGGATGAAATTTCAAGCACCGCGGCAAGTGCCAGGGAAAAAAAACAGTTTCTGTCATCCATAACTCCCCCTTCACTATCCTCTCCATCATTTTCATCGCCACCCTCTGCACCGAGGACCAAAAGTGAGGTCAATGTGGATCTGCAGAATGTTTCAGCTACTGTGGGGGGCACTGTGGAGACTGCTAAGCATGCAACAATACCAAGCACTTCACCACCCCATGTAACAAGGACTGGAACCGAGGCTAATGTGGATCTTCAAGATGTTTTAGCTGCAGCGCATGCTGCTGCTGAGACTGCTGAACATGCAGCAGCAGCAGCTCGCTCAGCAGCAACTCTTGCACAGGCAAGGATTAGTGAGCTAACCAAGAAAAACAGTGAGAGGTTACATGAGAGTGGCTATGATAACCCCTTTTTTGTGGATACTCCTGATCTATCAGCTTCTGCTGATAAGCCACCTTTTGTTCACCAACAATCTTTTGGTGACGGGGATAATGTTCCAAGTTATAAAGACTTCCATCGACTTCATGAGGGCCACCAGGCATCAGAGTTGTTGGATATTCCTTCCTTTGAGAAACTCGAAGTGGATTATGATTCTCCTCGTAGTGATCATGTTGTTGAGCAAGGGTCTGCTAGTCACCAGCCACAGAGATTGCCTTCAATGGATGATGAGCCATACTTCTCATACCCAAATTTGTTCACATCACAGAACTCAAATCTTGGATCAAGTGCTCTATCTGCTACAGATCATTCCAATTCAATCCATGACCTTTGATTTTTGGGTCCTGTGCATTGGTTTGTGGAGAGTTGACTTAGTGCCGTGCAGTCATCCATGCAATTTGGGGTGAGCCATTTTCGTTGTTATTTGTAGAGTACAAGGTTACTAGTTGTTACATGTTCAATGAGACTTTATCATTAGGAAATTTCAACTGCTTATTGTAGTTGAGAGAAGCCATCTCAGATGAGTTTATGTATTTTGTGTTGATCAATTATAGGATTCATGTAAAGAAACCTTATTCTGTCGCAGGTAATGAAGTTCATCTTTCCTTGAATTTTGACATTCAATTGTCCAGCCTTTGTAATTTTGTTAAACAGGTGTAACAAAACCTTGTGCCTGTTTATTTTTCCATCCGAGTTCATTTTATGAATGTGATGGATATTCAGCAACCGCTCATGACAACAACAGGATTTAGCTACGTTCAAACCATAGTTGATAAGCCAGTAACGCAAAAACTACTAGATATTTCATCAATCCAGTTCTTGGTTGTTAGTCCAACAACTTAAGACAATAAGAGGTTTTTCCTAGTAGAGGGATTCAGGTCTGCAAGTTTTATTCTCTAGTAACAATCTCCAGGTCACAACCACTGTGACTTCTGCCTCTATCTTGTTTCCAAGCACTTGAAGTCAAGAATCCATCCATGCTCATAGCCATTGTTCGTTCTCTATTGGTAGAGGCTGTAGGTTTTAAACTAGAGATTCAACCTACAACCAGCTTTAAAAAGGGTTTGAAAAGTTTCCTCCATGGAAATGTTTTTCCAACTTTTCATTTGATACTGGCTTTGATTCCCAAAGTATCAATCAAGTTTCTGCTTCGTTGAGTTTTGCGTAAATATGGTGCTAGAACTGTACTGACTTAAAGAAGCTGTTCCAAGAAAGTGATGACCTGTCTGGCGTTTAACTAACAATCCCACATCGAAGAAACACAAGAAGTCACATGAGGCGTGTGGGTATAAATTAGAAGGCCTCAGCAACGTTATACATACTTACCTGGACGGGATCAATGGGTGATCATGAAGGCCCATGGTCTAGGTCAGTGACCTCCATTGCACTGAGGAGGGGTGCTGGTCTAAGGTCTCCCCAAGAGGGAGAGCCTACGTCAAAATTTGTGGCAGAGGGGGCTGCGCGAGTCGCGGCCCCTACCCAATTCTACTCTAAATCTTTTGTCTATTTCGGCTAGGACTTCCATTTTTCAACTGGGCTTCCTACTTTTTGGTCGTGAGTGGTATGGAACTGTTAAAACGTAGAATGGGTATATTATTAATTAGAGCATTAGTACTATTTATATAAGTTCAGTGTTAAGTTAACTTAAACTCTTAATTACTTGAAAAGTCTAATAATTTTACAAAATGAAAAGGAGGGTACATTGAGGCTGGGCCTGTAAGCTAAAATCAACAGTGAAATGAATCAATTCCAGTAAGAACACTATATCGTTTTAGTTTTTACTATAATTTTCTGAAAAATAGTTTAATTGAAGACGTAAGCTGAGCACTTAGAATTAGAACAGTCGGTTTGCAAACCAAAGATGGCACAAGTTCAGTAACAAATAATCCATCCAGACAACTTTCTCACTAAAAAATGTTTAAATTAGTAACCAGCGTTCCATGGTGGTTCCTCTATGTACTTAAATTTGAAAAATTCACTGCTCAGGCCTACTCTTCCATAAAATTGCAGTAGGCAAGACTGAACTGCTCGGGCCGCATCCAAATATCAGACTCCATTGGCAGCTGATGACACAAATTGCAGCTCAACAACACGACTCGTATGCACAAAGGTAATGAATACAATGCAGAATGGACTTACATGAGACTTAAAATCAGGATACATTCATCAAATCAAAAGACAAAAAAAAGGGTAGCAAAATTATGATAAAAATAAAAAATAGGTAGTATTTCCTCTCTTGTAACTGTGCCATGGTCACCTTGGACCAGATAACTCAACCGCATGCAGATTTTCTGTCGAGTCAACAATCCAATCAGAATTTGGATGAGGGGATAATTCCACCTCCTGACGAAGAACTTCTACCTTTTGCCACTCATCCCATCTCTCTGCTAAACCATCACCTTCAAGCATTCTCACCACTTCTGACATCTTAGGCCGCTCCATCGGAGTGCCTTGCGTACAAAGCAGCGCAACCTGGATTAGTTGCTCCACCTCTGCTTCCACATATTTGTTTTGGAGATCAGGATCTACTAGCATTTCTAACTTCTTCTCCTTAAGAAGTCCTTTTACCTGAGACAACATCAATTCCATTACATATTCGAACTAGTCATTGTTCCGAAGCCTTGTGAAACAGGCAAAAAGACAAGACTCCAACAAAAAAATAAAATACAATAACATAGTAAAGTGTGCATACCCAATCAAGCAACATGACATCATCATCATTTGCCAACCTAGCAAGGTCAAAGGCCCTCTGTCCAGTAATTAGCTCCAGAAGCATGATTCCATAACCAAAAACATCAGTTTTCTCAGACGATTTACCAGTAGATAGGTACTCTGGAGCTATGTGCCCTATTGTACCACGGACAGCAGTGGTGACGTGAGTATCCTTGTAGTCCATCAATTTTGCTAACCCAAAATCCCCAACAACAGCCTCAAATTCCTCATCCAACAAAATATTTGCAGCTTTAACATCCCGATGAATAATCTTTGGATCACAATGATCATGCAAATAAGATAAACCCCTTGCAGATCCCAATGCAATTCGCTTCCTTGTTGGCCAATCTAGAGGAGGTTGTGACGGTGGGCGTTCTAAAACATGCATCAATAAAACAATTAAGACAATGATATAACTGGCACAAAGCTAGTATTAGAAGGCACAAAGAATGATCGAGCTATTTGATAATCAAAACAAATTGTGTCAAGGCAGTTGAAATATCAATGACAAATGCCAACGATAACAAGGTTTACCCCTCAAACATGATGCAACACTTCCATTAGCCATGTAGGGATAAACAAGCAGTCTTTCAGTTGGTGTCATGCAAAAGCCACGTAAGCGGAGGAGATTCCGATGCACGGCCATGCTTATCATCTCAACTTCCGTTTGAAACTGCAACTCTCCTCCAGGTGTACGCTCTTCTTTAAGTCTTTTTACAGCCACCAATGAGCCATCTGCTAGACGTCCTTTGTAAACCTTCCCAAATCCTCCTCTACCCAGAATATTTTTGTTGCTAAAGCTATCTGTTGCAACTTGTAATTCTCGCAGTGAAAACCTCTTAAGCTGTCCTAGATGAACCTCGGGATCTTCTTCAGCTGCAAAGAGACAAACATATTTCATCAAAACATCCTACAAAGTCTAAATCTGGTTTTTTTTTTTTCTTCAGTTAAAACCCTAACCAGGAACATCAAAGAAGAATTCCTGAGGCTTCCTCCGACGCCACCAAGCAAATGCTAATGCAGGGGCAGCAAACAGTAAGGCTGCACCAGCCGCAACTCCTCCAGCAACTGCTCCAGTGGCACTATTACCTCCTGAAGTTAGATGCAAAGAAAAAAAATACCAAGATTAGCAGAACAGGATATCAAATTCTTGACAAAATATTCACTAATAAACCAAATAGTGATCAAAATTAATGAAGCCTGACATGGGAATTCAGCCTATGCCAGGGAAACAAAATTGAATCAATTAAATCAATTTTAATTAATTTAAGTTCTACAAGTTAAAATGTGTTGCAATATATTCTTGTACAAGTATTACTACATCACATATTAAATATTCCAGCCAGTGTGAACAACACAATAATGACAATAAAACATGCCTTCATATTAATAGATCAGCAGAAGCAAAATTCATGTGTACATTTGTAACTTGGACCACATAACAGATGTATAACTTGGACCACATAACAGTTCATATTGACCAAGCAATAATAGAAGGAAGAACTTCGCTCATAAAAACCCAGGTCAGCTCACATGCCAAAAACATTGACCGACCGTGCTGAAGGCTTAAGAAATACTATAATGTGAGAGCATGATCTGCACTTCTTAATTTCAAACAGAGAATGAGTGACAGATTACCTGGTGTAGAAATTGGAGGCGGTGGGACAAATGGAGGAGGAGGAGAAAAGGGAGGAGAACCTGGGCAGGGATGACCAGTAACCGGTCCACAGAGATCCAAGTTGTTAGCAAAACTGAAAGGGAAAAGGAAGAATTTCAGAAGCGCTTTCAAAAGCATTCCATTAAGGGCAGGTAATGCTCTGATGATTATCAAACCTGATGGGAGTGAACAGTGAGAAGGAACCATTATCTGGAACCACTCCAGAGAGGCGGTTGTTTGAAAGATCCCTGTGTTCCAAAATGCAAAATGCAAAAATTTACTTTTGTATCACACGATTTCTTAAAGAGAGATTTCTTCATGAAACATAGTAAGTAACTGAGCACTCACAGTACTTGAAGTGCTGAGATATTAGTCAATGACATTGGAATGGGCCCCACCAAACTATTGTTATTAAGCCGACTGTCCTTGCACCAAACATGGCAAGAACAAAAAAAAAGTTAAGCTCCAAAATCAATCAAGAGACGCAGCTTAAATTACCATCATAAGCAGATGCCATAACAGTATATTATGGCTAAGGATATAAAAGCCATATTAAATAAAGAAATTGCATCATTGATTTGGCATGTGCGTGCAGATGCAGGTTAGCAACACTCATGTGCATGTCTAACAGGCAGCAATTGCAATTTATCATTAGATGGATCATTAGGGATCGCTGAAGATTAGAGATTCTGGCAATTCAGTAGAGCCAAGAGCCAACTAATAACTTCATTTTGTTTTTCCTGTGCAGTATAAAAACTCCTATAACAAGGTACACACATCAAGAAGCATGACTAGTAATGGACAAGAATAAAGAATTGATATGCATATAATAACAATTTTGGAAACTACATCACAAAGATGGAGACTTAATATTTTAGGAGCATACTTACAGGAATCGTAGTTTTGACAGCTTGCCCAAAGTGTCTGGGATGGGACCAGTAAAACTATTCAAGTAAAGATCCAAGCTCACCAGGTTAGTCAAATTTCCCAGATCACTAGGAATTGGTCCGCTTATATTGTTACTATAGAGTTCCCTGTTGTAAACAATATGGCTCAATGAATCATGCAAGAAATGATTAAAAAACAAAAGATGTGTCAACCATAAACTCACAAGACAAAATTAACAGATTGCCAAGGGACTAGATCAAGCATGATATACGTTTTCATCTGTTCAAAACAAACATATCACTACTAGAAGGAACTTCCAAGTGGTGAAATTAAAATTTACCAAACGATTCTCCTGGGCCTGACCTGATCCACACAAGATGCTGTTACATTACAACCAACTACAACCTCAATGTATGGAGCCAATACAAGATAGTGGTTTGAGCAGCAGAGATTGTGCTTCCAGTTTATGAAACATTGAACTTCACAAATTTTCAGTCATGGAAGTTACTACTAGACCACATTCAATTTTACCACTGACCAAAGCTACAAGCACACAGTTTAATACCAGAAAAGCATAGCATCCATTTCCTGAAACCTTAGATTATTTCAACTTTCCCACACTCTAGGATAAATTCCAGTACATGTCAGATCATTCTGCAAATATCTCCGAGGAGCCTTTGCCTGGTACAGTGTTGAAACTTTTGGAATTGTAGCCACAGAGAAGCAGGGCTTGAATCTTGAGAACAGCTACTAAATGTGAAATGTTAAGATAGCCTTCAAATTCTTTCTTCCAGGATACCACTTCGGTGGAAAAACACAGAGCAATGCCTCTCTCTTTTTTTTCTTTATAACATGGCATTTCACTTATTGTGAATGGAGTTATAATTAAGTGATGGGTCATCCAATACAGAGAGCAGAGGCCCCTAACATAACAAGTTTCTGACTTTCAATAGAAAATACAAGTTTCACTCAACCAGACAGCAAATACATGTGTTAGATTTGGTTAGACTACAGGAAATGCTAACATAATCAGAAATTTCCAATTCTTTTTCACAATTCATTGTTCTGTCTCATGGGCTTCATTGCTTTAGTGGAAAATCTTTCGCCGACAACAATCTGTCAGGACCATAATCTGCATGGTTGGAAGTGAGTAAAACACGTGCCAACATAAACAATCTTGGTAATATTTCCATAATCATTTCCCCCATGGAAGAGTGTTGAGAATGAAAATCCAAAACTGTTCTCTTTAATGCCACCAAATCTCCCATCCTTATAATCTAAACTCTTTGGGGAGAATCAGTCCCTGCAGAGAACATTGTCAGACCTTTCCAAAAGACCTATGAGCTTTAGTCTAACCCTTGCCTCTGACATTAACTAGATCCATGTTTACCCCAGTGAGGATATAATAGCACAAGAGGCACTCGCTATCAATTTCATTCAAGAATCCTATTTAACTATGAAAAGACATGCTCTATTTGTTTAAAAGTGCAAATATAATCCTTTTAGCTAGACTGCTAAAACATGGAAACACATTCTACACTTAATTGCACTAGTTCCAAATCATATTTTTTCCAGAAAGAAAAAAATGAACTTTTTGATGATTTCACAACGAAAAGTATTTCTGGGAATCAACTATTATTCATTTCGACAAAGAAATGAATGCTTGTGAGCATTTATTTGTCTCCAACATGCAACTTGATGTATAACATTACATTTCAAAATTCCCTTTACAAGAACAAGAGAACTGGTGCAGTGCACCATTATGCAACCATTTAACAAAAGAATTAGATGGATGCATTCAAATCATTGAGCAGGACTTACAAGTATTGCAAATTCTTAAGTAGGCCAAGCTGTGGAACAAGCTGACCAGATAAAGCAGCATTTCCAAGATCACTGTGAAATCAAGAAGAAATATCACATGCTGTATTCCTCAGGAATGCTTATATAAGCTAATACACACTGTTATATGTTACATCAAAAGCTTGTTCTTGAGGAGCATCAAAAGGGCAAGAAGCTTACACTCGTATGACACTATTATCATTGTTACATGTGACATGAAACCATGTGCAAGGGTTGACAAGGGTAGGATCCCAACTCTGCAGGACATTGTTTGGATCATTCAAGTTGCTCCTGAGGCTATGCAAAGCATCACCTGTTTTCCAGCAAGCAAATTCAAGTTAGGGGTTGACAACTATCAAGGCACAAAATAGACAGAGATGTGTCAATGAGGTGCAGGAACATCGAGGTTGACATTGATTCATGGCATTTCATCCATAGACATTAATGATGAAAAAAGATGAGATTATTTTCCCAAAAAAAGAAAAGAAAAAAGTATAGGATTTAAGGCCTTCTTGTGATACCAGAACTTAACTGAATGTGCAAGACCCGAATCATCTCACAGAAATCATCCACTCATTATATATAACATAGAGGGAAGGATATACATCCACAACCAAATGTATCTCAAACCAAGTACATTTTTTAAAATTATTTGATAAATCCATCCAGTTATGAAGCTTTAAAATGGAGAACAAAAGGCAACGTCTTACGAGGTAAATTCTCAGGTGCAATAAAGCCATTCTAACTATCATCTCTAAGTCATAAATAGTACAAACAAACATACTCTCGTTCTTACATTAAAAGATCAACATACACAACCTCAAATTTACATCACATTCAAATTCACCAACAAAAGCAATAAATTGAAGAATCCAATAAGTTTACCAGTACCCATTATCAAAGTACTTTACTCAGCCGCAAATATTAATTCTTCACTGCAGCAAACAATTAATGAAACCAAAAACAAAAACCCTTTTTCACAAATGAACAAATAAAGCAAAAACCAAGATCAACTTCAAATTCTCAAAAAGAAAAAAACCAACAAAAATACAGTACCGAAAAAACCAATAAATGAGCATAAAAAAACCAACCTTCCATGTTACCCAGAACCAGCCATACTGGATGCAGCAGCAACACCAAGATCAACAACCACAAAAACAGAAGGTCCCCAACTTTCCTCTCCATAACCCACCAAAGCTCTTAAATTTAACCTCTCAATCTCCTCAGATCCAAACAACAACAGACCAAAACCCAACTCACCATTACATAGCCGACCAAAAATAAAAATAAAAAAAACCCACAAAACCCCTGGCTTTCCCTTTCTCTTTCAACTCTCTCACAACACCAAAAACACTAATAACCCCACCATTTTTATCTCCCTCTAGAAACTAACCTGATCTCTAACACCCCATTATACCTCACTTCAAAAAATTCACAACTTTAAGACAAAAACTCAAAACCCACCACAAAAAACACAACAGCGAGAAGTAACAAGGCTGAAAATTTTCAAAGCATTTTCAGTTCACTATACTTTCTTTTTTGTAATAATAACTAAAAAAAAGAACTTTCCTCTTTATCCATGTTTATTTATTATTTTTCTTTTTCAAGTGTTCTTTTTACGAGGGAGATGTGTAAGGCTGCCCGGACAAGAAGCTGAAGCTGCCCATTGCCCGAGCGCAGTCAAAAACCTCATTCGCGCTATATCGTGGAAAGTGACGTGACCCCAAAAAACACCGTTTCCCGGTCAAAACTTGTGGGACCGACCGTCAATATTTATTTTTGGGGTAGGGTATAAATTTGTCCCTGGTTTATTAAGGTCATAACATTTTGGTCCTTAAGCAAAAACAATTAATTATATTTTAAAGATTATTAAATGATAAAAAGAAATTAGCCTTAAGAAAACACAAGCTAAATTCTCTTTGATTTAAATCAAATATTTATTAAATGATAAAGAATGACTACTTCCGCATATGAGTGAGGTTCATGGATGGAGCCCAAAGACTCATTATTTGTTAAGCTACTGCTTCTTTTACTATGTTTTTATATTTTATAAAAAAATTTATAAAATTAATATTTTTTTATATTTTCAAATTATTTTTGATGTACTAATATTAAAAATAATTTTTAAAAAAAAATAAAAATATTTTATTTTAACACATCTTTAAATAAAAAATATTTTAAAAAAAATAATTATAACCACACCCTCAAACACTTTTTATAAAAAAATTGAATGATTATGTATTCTGAAAAGGATTTAGTAATGCATGTAGTGTTGTCAAACACTAATTGATAAAAATTAAAAAAAGTTTTATTGAAAATTATTTTTTATATATTTTTGAATTATTTTAATATGTTAATATTAAAAATTAATTTTTTAATATATATATATATATATATTATTTTAATATATTTATTAAAAAAAACTTTAAAAAACAAGTGAAATACTACCTCGCTAAGGAAAGAGAGATGTGACGCGGTGGATGCATGCTTAAAAACTCCTTGTCCTTGATCAAGTGGGATGCTATAAATCGTTGCTAAGATGTAGATTTCGCGACAAAAAATAAATGGTATCATAAAATCATATTCATATCATAAAAAAAA
>Ga0325402_1005541_pt1 | contig 11832 bp, 7 predicted proteins | sample PopdelMetagenome_22_FD_207212 | JGI IMG/M metagenome (GOLD analysis project Ga0325402, IMG submission 207212) | Populus deltoides microbial communities from Bellville, Georgia, United States - Xylem-PdKOR-R3 | ecosystem: Host-associated > Plants > Phyllosphere > Stem > Wood/Secondary xylem...
GATTGATCAGTGCACATCATTACCAATTTCGGAACAATGTTCGTTTGGTTCCCGTCGTCATGGAAATAAAACAAAAGATTACAAACATGAAATGATGAATCAATACAGATTTCTTATTTTTTTTTCTTTTACTCTTTCAAAAAAAAAACATGAGTGTGCGCGTGCTTTTTTAATTAACTATTGAAATTAATTATTTTAAATAAATACATTAATTTCACAAATTTATTAATTAATTATCAACATCTGATGTATTTTTTTTTTAAATGCAATTGAACCTTGGATTGCATTAATACAACCATAGATAGGATGGTTTTGTCAGATCCTAATTTTGAGATTATCTTTAGAGGCTTGATCCATATAGTACTTTAATTTCATTGCTAGTATTTTCGAGAGTACGGTTGGAATTCATCAAGATGCTATCTAGTTTAATTGTCTTTTTATCTGTAAATTAAGCTAGGAAAATAAGATTTATTATCGGGTCTTATTATTTAAATGTTGTTTATCAGATAATAAAATTAGTTAATACATATTATATAATCTACCTATATAAAAAATATTATAGTCATACTTTTATGTTGTAATTACCACCATTATTGTCGCACGTGTGCAGCATCGCGGCGATCGTCCACTCTTAGGATTGTTATCCTGGAAAAATTAGGAAAATGGGGAGATAAGGATTCCTTGTCTTTTATCAGGGTATAGATGGAATATGAGTCGCCACTTAGTATTTTTGTCACTAGAAACCCTAACTGGTCTAAAAAATCAGGTACAAGGACTGGTTGCGTAAAAGAAAGGTATTAGCAACCAAACTACGCCCTACCTAAGGTAAGCTATATTGTTTGATTGTCTGATAAAATCTAAGGTATTGTCATGTTTTCTATTTGTTGGTTTCTCTAAAGTTCAAGAAAAGCTCTCCTCAATGAGAAGGTTCTTATCTTATTAGGCAAAACCTAATCATTCTAACGTCAATAAAAAGAACTATATTTTTAATATCGAGAATATATTTTACATATAAATTCGTAATCCAAGATACTAAAAAGAGCAAAATATTTTTTTGGTTATTTTTGAAATATTAGCCTAGTTCTCATTACTTAAATAAACTGGTCATTAAAGCCAAAATACATGTTAAAACATGTTTTTTTTTCCTTTGTTGTATAAAAATACGACATGATTTTTTCTTTTTTATCTTTGAGAGACCTGGCTGTATGTAAGAAAACAAGACATCTTTTTTTTTTCTGTGTAAATTTTTTTTGCAACTTTTCAGAGAAAACCGGGTATTTTAATACCAGATTTGTATCTTTACAGTATAAAAATACAAACCAATATTAATCAAAATTGGTAGAAAAATACACGAGAAAATAAAAAATTTTCCAAAAGGTTTTTTTGAATTTTTTTGCTTAATATATAATATTATTATATTATAAATATATAAAGAGATGGGTTGGCCCAAATATATTGGTTTGAGCCCATCCTAGCTGGGCCGAAATAGGCCCAGAATCGATTGGGCCGACATCGGCCCAAGACACAAGGTGGGCCGGCTTGGCACAAAGGTGTTGGTTTGGCTTGGCCCACAAGATTTTTTCTCTATTTTTGGATGGGCTAGACCCGGCCCAACCATTTTGGTCTGGGCCGGCGTTGTTCGGCCCCGTGAACAATGAATTAATTCACTCATCACTGTTCACATTCAATATGAACGGTGGAGAGTGAATTAATTCACTCTCCACTATTGACTTTGCAAAACAGACCAAGTGGTGGCTCACGACTGTTCTGGTGGTGGTGGTGGTGGCAGGATATGGTTGCAGATAGTGGCGTTGTAGTGGTTCTTCCTCTTCTCTCTTTTGTTTTTTTGTTTTTTTTTTTATTATTATTCTTTTATCTCTCTCCTTTTGTTGTGTTTCCTTTCCTTTTCCTTCTTGTTCCTTCCTGTTTGTCTCTGTTTTCTTCTTATCATTTTCTTTCTCCTCTGTTTTCTTCTCTCTCTCTCCTCTCTCTCTCAAACAATGTTGTCTCTCTTTTTCATTCTTCCCTCTCTTCTTTCTCTCTATTTTTTTCTCGCATCTCTTTCATCCCTCTCCCCTGGTATTTATAAGGTCAAAACAGGGGAGAGAGGGCTACTACCCCTGTCTAGTCATGGCACGAGGGTAGGGTGGTCGGACAGCCCCTAGGCAGCTACACGCAGGGCTTGTCCCCTCTGTTTTTTCATCTAATGGTAGGCTACGGGTGTGGGTTATGTCAGGGTTTGGGCAAGTGGGGGGGAGAAAGAGAGGGTAGAATTGTAGGAGAGAGAAACTTCTTCTTTTCTTACCTCTGCGTGTTCAGGGAAAGAAGAAGACCCACAGTGCCTATCGTAAGTGCCCGTGCGGCATCGATGGTGATTTTCATTGTTTATTTGTTTAATTTGGGAGTCGCCACCTAATATATGATTGAAAGTTACTAGGAAACCTGAATGTACTGGTCTTTGTCAGAGATTCACGAGTAAGGGACTGATTGTGGCTAGGGAAGGTTTTAGCACCCCTAATGCACCCTACCTTAGGTAAACTATTTCGTAATTTGATGTGTTATACAAGTTTTAAAGGTTTTGTCTTTTCATCGAATATCAGAAATACATCTTACATATAAGTTCGTCATATATATAAGTTCATCTTACATAGAAGTTCGTAATTTGATGTGTTATACAAGTTTTAAAGGTGTTGTCTTTTCATTGGATATCAGAAATACGTCTTACATATAAGTTCGTCATATATATAAGTTCGTAATCCTTAACCATGAGCAAATCAAAACATTAAATTCTTCTTGTCTTTTTCGTTCTTTTTTTTATCCTTTGGTTTTACCATTCAAAAACACATAAAAGAATACAAACACCCACACACATCACTTGTTACATGTTTACAAAATAATATAAATTAAACAAAAAACTAATAATAATTTAGATACATATTCCAACATGTAAAAAAATTACAAAACAGACCCCTAAAAATCTAGGAATTGTAGAGGAGGACTTCTGGGAATACAAGAACAATGGCGGCGCATCTTCCCCACGCACCGTCGTCACCGCAAGCAAAGCCTAAGAGAATGGTGGTTCTGGGACATTTTCTCCTTCTCTCCCTTTCTACACCGGTAGTGATAACCACCGTCACCTACAAAAGAAGAAAAAACACAAGCACAGTTTCGGTTCTTCCTCCCCTTTCTTAGATCTGCCCTCTTCGGGGCTACGAGGCTAGCTTCTAGCTGCTATTTTGGTTGTTACTGTTGAGGAGACCAGAGGAGGGTGATCGCTCTATTATAGCTGACGGTGAAGGAAATGGCGGGGATCTGTGGGCTGCTAGATCTTCGATAGAGACAGTGTTGTTGCGGTTGATGAGGGAGACCATGGGTCTATAACTGCTGAAACTGCGGTGGAGATGGGAGTGGCTGCCCAGTCGGTTTCGGGTTGGTCAAGAGAGAACAGGGAAAATGGGGATGAGATGCAGACACTGGGAAGGAACGGCTAAGAGGGAGATTTGGTGAGGGGTTGTCTTGGTTGAGAGGGAGGCTTCTTCGAGTGCATTGGAAGAAGAGGAAATGGGGACGGTCTTGGTGAGAGGGAGAAAATGGTGGATCTGGTTTGCTTTTTAGTGAAGGGCTAAGAAGACCAATGGAAGATGGGGGCGGCGGCTTTGGCTTGAGAAGATGAAGTTTTGGGTTTTTAGGGTTTCTCTTTTTTCTGACCCTCAAAATTCTGTTTCAAAATTGGCCTCCATTGTGGATGTTATGTAGTCTAGTATTTATAGGAGAAGTGTGGCTTGGCTACAAACACATTGGTCCCTCAACTTTTTTTTTATATTTTGAATTTATTTTAAAAATAAACTATATCAACATCGACTCAACAAGAAAAATCAGTGATTGTAAAATTAACATGTTAAAAGTTGAACGCGTTTAAAATACCTTAAAAAATTTAAATTCTTCTAAGATGACGTTGAAAATACTAAAAACGATGCAAATATATCAAGAATGCATTTTTTTGGGGTTTTAATTGTTTTTTGCTATTTTTGGTTTTTCTCAAAAACTTATCAAATATTGGGTCAACAATTGGGTAGCAATAGATGCCTCCTGTTTACAATGCTTACGAAGCAAAACTTCATCAATGTTTTGCATGGTAAGCTTGTAAAGAAAACAAAAGGTCTTTCTGGCTTGCTGAGTGATTCACTCATCCAAGGACTTCATTTTTTGAAAGAAAATGGTCTCATTATCTTGGGTGACCTGCCCCTTTTGTAGAAAATTGGTCTTTTTTCACGGGCGACTTGCCCACACACTCACATTGGTCTATTTTCATGGGCAACTTGTCCACACATACTCATTTTGGTCTATTTTTAAGGGCGACCAGCCCACGCACACTTACCCTGGTCTATTTTCACGGGCAACCTGCCCTTTCGATTGGGTTAACCTGAGATCCCATCTGGCGGTCTCTTTTAACCAGAACCAAAATCTCTACTTGTAGCTCAATCAACCTGAAATCCCATCTAGCAATTCCTTTTAACCAAAGCTAAACTCTGTGTGTGATTGGGTTAGCCTGAGATCCCATTTGGCGATCTCCTTTAACCAGAACCAATACAAAAATATGTGTGTGGTCTCATTGTAATGAGTGACCTACCCAAGTGAAAAAAAATGTGAAGTTGTCTCATTATATTGGGTGACCTACCTAGGTGGAACATATGAAGTGGTCTCATTGTAATGGGTGACCTGCTGACACGACCAAAAGATTGATGTCTTCTCCCAAGTGCAGGAGTGTCGAAGTAATAAATAACCCGACAAGACCGGGGTCGAACCACATGGAGGTTAACTATATAAATTATAGATAACAAAAACAACAACAACAACAACAATAATAAGTTAAAGAGAGCTTTGAGATGTGATATTGATCTAAGGATTAAACAAGGATAAAATAATTGTCAAGGTTAGAGGATCCACTAATGGTATTTCAAACATGTATAGTATAAAATCTTTTTATTACTCAACTGGAAACCACACACGAAGGAGGTTCCAATCGGATTATAAATTGTTAACATGATTACATAGTTATCTCATTCGAATAATGCTAATACTTGTAAATGTTGTCAGGCATTAATGATTATAACTTATGTTAACAACAAATTAAGTTCCTTTCATGGCACAGGTGTCAGTTATACCACATGGTTGGGCTATGAAAGTGTCAAGTATTTGTTGTACTAAGGGTTATACAATATAAATCTAGATTAACCATTTAACAAGCAAAGTATTAAAAGTGAACAAGATAACAAATATAAAACATGTTAGTATCAAAAATTAAGGTCCATGTTGATTTTATATTATACTTATTCTTACACTATTAGTGTAACCTTTTCACCTTAACATGATAAACTTAGCTAAACATAATGAAAGAGAGAAACATAAATAAACAAGGAAAGGAAATGAAAAGCATAAGTAAGAGATTAATATAAGCAAAACTTAAGCATTACAAAATATAAAGAGAGAGCAAGAGCATGATCTTGATCTCAAAACCTAGATCTTAAATGCATGGCAAATGCCTCCTTTTATAGGCCAAAATTTAGAACTATTGATTTCATGACTAATTGTTGAGTGGGTGGCCAACTCTTGACTTGGTGACAATCATTATCTTCTTGTCTGAACAAAACGTCATTGCTAACGTCAGAATTCGAACAGACTTGAATCATGAAAGTTCTAGGAAATTGTCTCAGCTTTCCAGGAAAAAAAATTGAGGTCATTTGGACTTCTAGAACTCGAGATATGGGCTGAACACTGAACAATGTCTGAGCTGCAAGACAATTCGAACTTCTCTGTTGAAAACGACCTTTTTAAATCTTAGACTCCTCATGAAAGTGCAAAATGATGATATAAAACCTTGATAAAAATGCACTTTTAAGTACTAATCACACCCTCAACCAGCTTATTTCTAGTCCCTAGTAATCAAAGGGTTAAAATTAAAAAACAATTTGCAAATTTCATAAAGTAAGGCATTCATCATTCAACTTCCATTAATCTATCCAGATAAACAAACTCTCATTAAATTTATATATCTGCTCAATACCTCTTAAACAAGATATTAATAAACCCTTTTTTTTTGCTCAATATATCAGCACATAGTTATGGGGCTTTACTTGGAAGAAAACAAAATTTTTGTTCTAATGTTTAAGGTTAACTTCCTTGGGTTAATATTATTATATTTTTCTTTTTTTTTCTTTTTTTAAATATATATACATATAACTTAAAACACAATGCATCTTTAACTCATGTAACGAGCTTTCGGCTAATGACTCCTAGACCAGTTGGTCTTAGGGCATTAAGTGTTGAGACACCCCTACGAGCTTAGTAACTCGGGTTGCAGATACTGATACGTAGATAATGCAATGTTTGATTCCTTTAAGCTTTTCTCCTCAACCCATGTAACAAGCATTGGGTCAATAGCTCCCAAGTCAGTTGACTTTACGGTATTAGTGTTAAAATACCCATTCGAACTTAATTGCTTAGGTTAGGGAGGCTATGAAACCAAACTTCTCTATGTTTTTATTATCATCATCTTTTTTTTTTATTTTTTTTATATACTAACCCTTTCCCTTAGTTGTTACCTTTAACAAAAGAACATAAATAATATAATAATCCAATGTGCAACCCATAATCATATGTTAAAGTGTGTGTGTGTGTGAATGAAGGTTTAAGAATACTTGTTAAATGTATATGAGCGGAATTAAGTGATAAGAATGCGAGAGTTTGTAAACCTGAATATTTCAAGAAGTATTCTGATAGACCTTATTAAGAATGTTTACTAAGATGCGTCTCAAGAGTCACTTTAATAAAAGAACTCCTTTACTCTGCCATCCTAGTAACAACAGTTTTGCAAATGGTTTATGAAATAGAAAATACAGTTAGTTAAATTTTTTTTTTAATATCAACTACTACCCTCTCCCTCCAACCAAAACGAGACATTGTCCTCAATGTCCTAAGGTAGAAAGATAGAGTATAGAAGACATCACCTGAAACAACAAACATTGACAAACCTGAAACACACTTAAACAAATATAAGAAACAACAAAACACAATAATAAAACCAAAAGACACAAAGTTTTTACAAACAAAGGCTCAAATCCAATTTAAGCTTTTTACAGCTTTCCTTAGTTGACCAATTTATGCGATTCATGGAGGGATCAATTACAGGGATGAAAGATTGTAGTTGGTTAATCAATTGTTCAGCAGTAGCAGCAGAGATTATGATTTGTCGTGCTGAAGATGTTAGAAATTCCTGTTCCACAGCTTGATCAAGAAAAGACAACAAATTATCATAAAAACCATTAACATTTAACAGACCTATGGGTTTATGGTAAATGTGCAGTTGGGCTCAAGAGAAAATATGAAAGATCTCTTCCAATGTGCCCAAACCACCTGGTAAAGCAATGAAAGCATCATCATCGTTAAACATTGCATTTAGTCGATTGGACATTGTGGGGACCTGTAGTTCTTCTCCAATTGTTTTGCCATTGATGTCCCCTTTTACTAAAGCTTTGGGGACGACCCTCAAACCTTGACTACCTCCTAAAAATGTAGCTATTGACACACACCCCATTAACCTAAGGTTGCCTCCTCCATATACTAAATGAATCTTTCTCTCAGCTAGTACCTGACCAAGATGATTTGTTGATTCTAGAACTCTTTTTCTTTCCCAGGACTGGATCCACCGAAAACACAAATATTTCTTATGTTATGACTTGAGGAACCTGCCATTTCTACACACTTTTATATTTATTGAATGTATGGGTTGAGTAGAAATGAAGGGAAGGAATAGATAAGAAATTGAAAATGCAATCATACCACCTATATGTAGGCCAGCTGGAGTCTCTCCCTCTCTCTCTCTCTCTCTCTCTTTCTCTCTTTATTTATTTATTTATTTATTTTGAAAAAGCATGTATATGTACAGGTAGTTGTGATTGTGGCTCACATCTTCCTTTGGTTTTACATCCAAGAACGGCTTAAACACCCTCTATGAGTCGGGGATAGGCTTCTCATCCAGTTTTCTTAAAAACTGGCAAACAGGGTCTGTTTTAGTCAGATTTCCAAGACTATGTCGAGCATGTTCTTTATGGAATTGTGGCCATAAATCATGAATTGCACGATGTACATCTCCACTAGGATGCGTCTGAAGAGTCAATAGAAGATTATCTAAAGGCCCCTTACTTAGGCCATCCTTAATGAATTGTATTTTATCTTCACGGTTTACAAATACCATTCCTAAAGAATGACATGTTGCATTACAAGTCCATCTGGCACATGTGTGACAGACTTTCAGTCGTTTTGCATGACGTTTCTTTGCAAAAGTGCTTTTACCTATCCCATGCATGTATGAAATGAAAGAATTAGAGGACTCACCTGATAATTGGACCTTTGCTTCAATTAGCCAGCGAATATCTTCAGGAATTCTATGATTCATTAACAACCTCAATCTTACACATCTAGCATGGTAAATTTTTGTAATCGCATTTTAAGGCAGAGCAGGAAAAGAGATTCAATTTTTCATAACTAGTGTCTATTTTCAAATGAGAATTGGAGAAGAGATTCAAAGAAGGGAGAAAGAGCAAAAAATTGCACAAATATATACACAGATATAGTTATCATGGGAAACTAAAAGAACCGACTTAAGAGTCACGGGTACCGTTATCCGCCATTTGACCGAGGTGAGAGAGACTAGCAAAACAAAAGTCACACAAAAAAGAAACACAAAAACAATATGAGAAAAAGAATAAATCTTTATATACAGGATCACCCAATTCAATAGAGTCATTTTCAACTGAAACATTGTCAAAGTAAACTTTCAAATGATGTCCATTTACCTTGAAAACATTGTCATTCTTTGGATTCTCGATATCACAGGCTCTATATGGATACACATGTTTCACAATATAAGGACCGCTACATCTTGATCTTAGTTTTCCAGGAAATAAATGGAGTCGAGAATTATAAAGCAAGACTTTTTTACCAACATTGAATGTTTTTCTCAGTATTTTCTTTTCATGAAACTCTTTAATTCTTGCTTTATGAATTCTTGAATTTTCATATGCATTATTTCTTATTTCCTCAAGCTCATTTATTTGTAATTTTTGTAGCTAACTAGCATTGTCAAGGTTTGAATTGAAAGCTTTAATAGCCCAATAAGCTTTATGTTTAAGTTCTACAGGCAAGTGACAAGGTTTTCCATACACTAGTCTATAAGGTGACATATCTAATGATGTTTTATAAGCAATTCGATAAGCCCAAAGTGCATCATTAAGTCTTAAAGACCAATTTTTCCGATTAGGGTTCACTGTTTTCTCCAAGATCTGTTTGATCTCCCTATTAGCAAGTTCTACCTGTCCACTCGTCTGAGGGTGATAAGGGGTGGCAACTTTGTATGTGATTCCATATTTCTTCATTAAAGACTCAAATGACTTGTTGCAGAAATGTGTTCCACCATCACTTATCATGGCTCGAGGGATTCCAAATCGACTCAAAATATTTTCTTTCAAAAACTTTATCACTGTTTTGTGATCATTGTTTCGACTTGGAATTGCCTCTATCCATTTTGAAACATAATCTACTGTGACTAATATATACAAGAAACCAAATGATGGATTTTCTGCCATGTCTTTCCTCAAATTCGCATGCTCTCTTGCTCTCCCCGGTCACGCCTGAAGATATTCGCAAGGTAGTTTTCAACATATGGGATGACAAAGCACTTGGTACAGATGGCTATTCTTCATCTTTTTTCAAAAGTGCTTGGCATATAGTTGGTGAAGATTTTTGTGCTGCTATTCAAGATTTCTTCCTTTCTGGTCAGCTCCTTCGGCAGGTTAATCACTCCATAATTGCTTTGGTCCCTAAATCAGCCAATGTTACATCTCCATCTGATTTCAGACCCATCTCCTGCTGCAATGTCATTTATAAGGTCATTGCAAAGATTCTGGCTGGTCGTCTGGCTCATGCTCTTTCAGTTATTATCAGCCCTTTGTAAAATGCCTTCTTGGGTGGACGATTTATGAGTGATAACATTAATCTTGTTCAGGAGCTTCTCAGGCAATATGGCAGAAAACATTCCTCTCCTCGTTGCCTGTTGAAAGTGGACTTCAGGAAAGCTTTTGACTCTGTTCAATGGGTCTTTTTAGAGAACCTTCTTCTGCAGCTTGGGTTCCCAAGCTAGTTTGTTTCTCTTCTCATGCAATGCGTCTCCACTGTCTCATACTCTGTTGCTGTGAATGGGGATCTTCATGGGTTCTTTCTGGGCAAAAGTGGCATTAGATAGGGGGATCCTTTATCTCCATACCTCTTCATTTATTGTATGAAATACTTCTTCAGGATGCTAAAGCTAGCCTCTCAACAAGTTGGCTTTCGATTTCATCCTAAATGCCAGTTCCAAGGGCTTACTCATCTTGTTTTTGCTGATGACATCCTCCTTCTCTCACGGGGTGATGCTTCTTTGGTTAGATGCCTTCTTCAGCAGCTTCACCTTTTTGGTCAAACTTCAGGGCTGGTAATAAATCCATAAAAATCTTCTATCTTCTTCGGCGGAGTCAGGGATGCTCATAGGCAAATCATCCTTACTGAATCAAGTTTCAGGGCAGGACTTTTCCCCTTCATTTATTTAGGGGTTCCCTTGAGTCCCCATCGGCTACTAGCTAGTCAGTTTGCACCTCTACTAAATGCCTTGGAGTTGATAGTTCAAGGTTGGATTGGCAAACATCTCTCATATGTAGGTCGTCTTGAGCTTCTTCGGTCTGTGCTCTCTGGGAAAGTTCACTTCTGGCTAAACATTTTTCCCATGCCAGAGGTTGTTCTTCACAAAATCATCAGCATCTGCAGGAATTTTTTATGGACATGGGACACCAGGAAAAATGGCTCAGCCTTAGTTGCATGGAAACTTCGCTGCCTGCCTAAAGTGGAAGGAGGCCTGGGTCTTTTTGATCTTAAAGCTCACAACAGAAGCTTCCTTGCCAAACAACTTTGGAATCTTCATCTTAAAACGGATTCGGTATGGATTCGTTGGGTGCGTCACTTTTATTTAAGCCATGAAGATATTTGGACTGCTCAACCAAACCAGCACTCTTCCCCACTATGGAAGTCCATCCTTTCGGTCTGGGACTTTTTTTCTCTTCATTGTGGTAGTTTAAGGGAAACTATCCAGTTGGTCTACAAATGCAGGCCCTTTTCTTGCTCATGCATATCAATTCCTTCGACCAGTAGGTGCAACTATTTCATGGCATAGGGTGGTTTGGGAGCAGTGGTCCTTACCTAAGTACAATTTCATTTTATGGTTGGCTGCTTTGGGTAAACTCCACACTCGGGATCGATTGAGATTCATCCCTATTAATCCCACCTGTGTCTTCTGTAGGCAAGAGGAAGAATCTCACAGGCACTTATTCTTTCTTTGTGGATGGCCAGGTCATCTATGGTCGATGATAATAGCCTGGTTGCGGTTAAACAGGGCCATGAACTCCCTGTCTAGTGCTCTCTGTGGGTTGCACCCTAAGAAGAGGAGTATGGCAGCTCGTATGAGAAGGGTTTCTCTGGGCATAGTGGTTTACTTAATCTGGGAGGGGTATAATCGTATAATTTTTTATGGCAATTCAAGAGATGTCCATACAGTCTTCAAAAGATTCCAAGTCCTGTTCTTCATCATCTTCCACTTTTATGAGAGGGATCACTCTCTAATGTTAACTTGTATATGTTATTATAAATGCAGAGAAACTGATTGAGAGAAAAGAGAAAATGATAACTCTCGTTATATTCTTTGTTTTCTATTATTCAATACTTTTTCCCAGCTTTAGTTAGTTAGTT
>Ga0325402_1005544_pt1 | contig 11828 bp, 5 predicted proteins | sample PopdelMetagenome_22_FD_207212 | JGI IMG/M metagenome (GOLD analysis project Ga0325402, IMG submission 207212) | Populus deltoides microbial communities from Bellville, Georgia, United States - Xylem-PdKOR-R3 | ecosystem: Host-associated > Plants > Phyllosphere > Stem > Wood/Secondary xylem...
AGAACACAAGTAAAATAACTAGTATAACCGAATCAACGACGGATTACACCCGTAAACTTGAAATTACGAGTCAAAGACTCAAAGTAGATATTGTTGAATTTAGCAGGGATAAAGTGGAACTTTCCCGTTTTGTTTAGAAAGTCAAAGGTAACGCAACGATTGTTAGCCCATATATTAAAATCACGGGGAAGCTACGTAACAGGTGACGGCAAGATGATCAAGAAAAAAAGTCAAAAGTCGACGACGATGGATTGGAGGCCTCCAGATTCACCTAATTCAACAAATTCTGGTCCAAATCTTTTTCTCTCCAAATTGTTTTTTGCCCATCCTCGCACCACCACCCTCCGTCCATATTAAAAATCCCCGGCGGTAATTAATATATTATATTAATACCTTTCTTCTTAAATACAGGTTGAAAGCTGTAATTGTCTTATATAATTCGGTGGCAATGGAAAATTCTCTCTCGATCTGGTTTCAAGAAAAGGAAACTTGAACCAGGGTTTTCTCTTCAGGAGCGATGAGCAAATTTGGTCAGAAAAAGAAAAGAATCCACAAAATAGGGTGGGTATCTCATTAGAAATTAATTTGATTTTGTAAAATTTTATATTTGAAAAAATATCCATACGGAAAGAAGAATGATCATCTCAACTACTACTATTATTATCCATTTGATTTCCAAGCATTACTTTATTACGACGGTCAAATCATATTCTTAAGATTTTTTTATATTAAATTAATTTTTTATATATTTTTAAATTATTTTAATATGCTAATATTAAAAATAAAAAATATTATTTTAATATATTTCTAAAAAAATAACAAATACTTATATATATATATATATATATATATATATATATCCTAGACCAAATCTCATCTCAAAATTTGGATTGAGGAAAAAGAAAAAAGAAAAAAGAGGAAGAGGAGAAGGAGAAGGAGAAGCAAAGGCCATGTGAAAAATATATTCAGTTTTGTGATTAGCGCTAATTGAAATCTGGTCTTCCGAGTTGCCACGCGTTATGTGGGACCTTTAACCAAATCTCTCTTTGTCTCTCTCTCTCTCTCTCTCTCTCTCAAAATGTAGTAGTTAGTCATTTATTATTTATTTACTCCTAATAAAGTAAAAATAATAATTAGTATGACAGATAATCTCTCTGTTTATCTCTCATAGTGATAGACATGACATGAGTTGCAGAAGCTAACTCCCTCCTTGTCTGTCTCTCTGTAAAATGACAATTCTGTTCATGTGTTGCATCGACTGACCTGTCGTAAAGCTTCTTATTGAAGAGGAGAGGAGAGGAGAAGAGAAGAGAAGATTCCTATCCTTGTGTTTCTCTTCTTTAATATCCACAAAACTATTCTCTTCACTCGCTCAGTGATGGCTCCTAGCAAGCTCAATTCCACTGTAATTCCTCTTCTATCTCCCTCCCTCCCTCCCTCCCTATCAATAAATAACTATATACTGGATTTTGATTTGTTATGCTCCGTTGGTTGATTTTTCATCATCTATTTGTTTGGATCTCTCTTGTTAATTTTGAATTTCCTTTTCCTTTTCTGCCTTTTTTTTTTCTCGCACTACATGTGAATTGTTAACCAAGCTCAATCAGGTAGTAGTGTTTTTACTTGAAAGCTAAGCATTTGCTTGGATTTTTTTATTTATTTTCAAGATTTAGTAGAGACGTGTTAATGTTATCATTTACAAGTGTAATTTGGATAAAAATTGAGCTGTGGCTCATGCAAATCCATATTATTTGAAGAAATGCCAGTCCTTTTCCAAGTGAAAGCAATAAAGGAAATCTTGTTTATGTTTATGTTTATGTTTTAATCATGCTATTGATGCATTTCTAATTATAATCTCAAATGGCAGGGTTTCCTTTAGTTGGAAAACCCCACGAGTCTAGTTCTTACAATTAATGATTAAAAATTACCAAATTGGTGGCTTTTGCAAGTTTTGACTTTTGAATTTGGTATGTCGTTGAAGGATTTTGACAATTATAAGTTTATTTGAATTTCCAGTGTTCATAATGCATTCAATGACTGAATGAATACACTTCATTGATGCGTTCACAATGGAACGTAACCAAGGATATAATAAGGAGGGATTTGCTTGGTTGTTGTGGTTGAAATTCATTAAGTCCTTCTCGAACCAGCATAAATGAAAAGCATTTTATTTACTTCTTTCTCCATTAACTGTACTCAACATCTTGCTTTCTCATTGCATCACATCAATTAAATCAAGTTGATGCCTCCTATCTGATAGGATCCACATGGAAATGGAGACGCAAGTTTTTCGTCTTCACAGCCAGACAATGGATCTAGTGATTCACTTACGCTTTTCCATTCCGAGAAGGCAGTGCAGGAGCTTCTTCAACAGACCCCAATTCAGCAAACTGATGACCATCTTATAGAATTCTCAGAGGCTCTTAGAAGTATGTTTGCCCCTAATTTTTTGACCTACACGTTGCTTTTCTGGAACTATTTACTGTGAGCACACATCTAATATACAGTTTTACAAATTAGCTGTTGCAAAGGCATTAAGACGAGCTGCTGAAGGAAAGGCTTCCGCTCAAGCTGAGGCTGCTGAATGGAAACGTAGATTTGAACTGGAAAGGGCACGGAATCAGCAACTAGAGCGCAAAGGTTTCTGATGATTAAACAACATGCATAAATATTGGCATTTGAGTTTCATTCATTATATATCTCGCATTTGACTTTGATGGTTCAAACTAGGAAATTTGTGATTTTTTTGAGTTCTCCTACAAAAATCACTTTCCAAGATTCAATTTTCTGTTGGTGCGACTGTTGTTGCTTAATTTGACAGCTTCAAAACAAATTCCTTTTGATTTCTAGATTTTTGGCAGCTTTGGTATCAACAGACAATCTTGTACTACTTGAATCGGTAGTTGTCAGGTTGATCCTTTGTAATCTGTCTGATCTGGTTCTCTATTGTTTCAAACCCATGGTCTCCTAGATATCTGATGATTACTAGTCATATCTGTTGTCTCCTTTCTTGGATGCACTTATCCTGTGAGTTTTTTCTATTGGTTATTTAAGAATGTATTGCAATATCTTATGAGCATATTTTGTGAATTTGCTTTTTATGGTGTTGGAGCCAAATGGCATCTCTTGGTTACTAATCATGGGTTTAATTGTGGCATTCATGTTTTCTTAGCTAGAAAAGGGGGAACGGGAAACCTATGGAGAAAAGGATAATGCCGAGGAAGAATGATAGGTAACCTCCATAGGCAGCAAGAACTAGAAAATCATGAAATAAAAAAGAAAAGTTGGAATGTAGAAACTCACAATTGAAGTGGGTCAGAAAGGGCAACTCGAATTATGTAACACTAACGATATTGCCTAATAAATGACTTCCTTTCCTTGATCTACTACTGTATAAGCTAAATTACTGTTGACAAAGGTTGAAAAGTTTCTCTTCCTTAACAATCCTACTTCCATGTCTTTGCTTGGTTACATAAAACTAGAGTGTGTGACTAGTTTTGATTTTTGTGTGGAATATTGAAAGTTAAAGGATGACATGGGCGAAATGGGATAACTCCCACCAAAAAGCAAAACGTAATGGATTCTAGAAAATTTCCTAATATTGAACTCAAGGGTTATCTAAATGGGTTTGCTTCCTTGACGAATTGTAAGATTATGTTGCCCCTTAGTTGATATAATTGATGTTCTTTTTTCATCTGCTTTGTAGCAGTCTTTTTGTAAGTTCCATATAATTATCCGTTTTCTCTAACACTATGATGATCGGTCCTATGAATATCAGTTAATTTCTTATTTTGTTGTTGGTAAATTTCCATATCGATAACTATTAACTCTGGGGACCGGGGATTCGGTATAGTGGTGAGGATGAATTAGAGAAGAAGGTGAGAGAAGATTGAACATTTTTAGTGGGATGGAACATGTGTAGCAGATGAAGGGTAGGGAATGAGAGATGGGGTGTGTGGGAAGGGAGTGCATAACAGAAGTAGGAAATGGGTATATGAGGAATCCCTCCTTGGTGAATTTAGTTTATTGTTGAAGGATGCCCCTCTTCTTGTATTGCAAAGAATGTTGAATGAGTGGCATTTTTTAAAGGGGAGTGTTATTCCAAGTTGAGATTCTCTAGAGAGAGAGAGAGAGATGCCTAAAGTCTTTGAATGAATATATAGAGGGATTATTAACAAGAAGTGTTCACTTTGAGGTTGATGATTGGTAAGGTGCCATGTGTACTGACTCATGGTCATGTTCAAGCACACTGAAAGAGGTTAACAACGTCTAAGCCCGTCCAGATGAGCCCCATTCTGAGCAAATCATTCCTTACCTCTGTAAATGTACACTTGATCTAATTTTCAATCCATAAACCTTGTTGCAAGCTATAATTAATAGTTTAAATAAGTATGATCTATTTAGAACATTCTTGACAGCTGAAACGCATTGTAGAGACCTACTTTTGTCGATGAATTTTGCTGCATAATTTATTCCGGATTTATATAAGACTAACTATTAATAGAGAGTATTCTAACCTGAAAAATAATAACGTGGATGACTGTAATAAAATATCGAGGATGCAACTAAGTACTTGTGACAAAAATGAAGATCGATGAAACTGATCCACAAATTTGCGTAAATATTTGAAAATAATTGAGAAAATACTCTTAGAAAAATTTGCCTTTCTAAAGCTTTAATAATAGGAAAAACCATTCCATGCTCCTAACTCCTTTTTGGTATGGTCTCTAGACAATAGAATCATTGACTTGGCATGCATATGGGCGTTCTGTTTGTAATTTTTAGGAAATTTCTTCTGATTTTTTCCAATATGCGGTTTGATTTTCCATCTTTTCCCTTTTCATTTCCTAGCACCTTTGTGATTGTCCTTCTCTTCTGCCTTAATGTCTATATTAGGATCAATCTTCTCATCATATGCTGAAGGGCATCTTTCCATGCTGATCTTACTTGTTTAACTTTTTCATTCCTGAATTTTTTAGTGGCAGTCTATAATCTTAGAATGATAAGAAACTGAACTTTCCTAGAAGTTCCCCTTAATTTTCATCTTGAATTTTACAGGTTTTGAAGATGTTTGCTCAAAACCATTCTTGCTTACTCTGAATCTTCAGAATGTTCCTATCTTCTCTTGCACTCTGTCTTTTTTTTTTTCTCAATAGAGATTATCCGGCTTTCCTGTCTCTTGAATATTTCTCAGATGTCAGCTGTTTTCACCTTGTTAGAAATAAAATGGGTGTGCTGCAACTTGTCTAAATATGTGTTATACACTTTTATACTTCATTTTCCTTTTGTTTCACTCGTACAAGCAGCGAAAAGTTGGGGTTATTTTATGGTTTTGGTGAGTTTTCTAATCAAATTTAGACTCATTATCATCAGATTATGGCTATTGCACTATCAGGCAACAATATATGTGAAATGCTTCAAAGTTGGTGGACTCAGACTTCTATATATAATGCAAGGGGAATGATAAGATTAATGCTTCCGTGTCTTGTTTGCTGGGAAGTTTGGGAAGAACGAAATAGGAGAGTTTCTGAAGGTACCGGATTTAACTTGCTTGGCAATTGTAGTAACTTTTTGTGTAGAGAATTTGCCCATCTTTTCTTGAAGATGCAATTTTCTGTTAACATCCTGTGTTGGAATTAGTAATAATGAAAAACTGATGGCGTTCAGACACTCTCTAAATGGAATGTTAAAGTTTGATCTACTCTGCAAGAGTATTGGGGACCCAACCATCTTTGGTATGTGTCATTCTAGATAGAGGTTTTATGCAACTTAGTGCATTTGACAATATTTTCAAGATGTTTTTAGGTGTTTCTGGAAATGGAGGTCACCTGGGATAAAAAAGTCTCAAATTTATTACAAGGTGGTGGAAATTTATAGAAATGTATTGCTCTCAATTTGCTCGTAGTTATACTTTCAGACAAGCAAATTAGGTTTGTGTGTCTATAGTTTGAACATCCTTGTGTTTATTGCATTACAAGTATTGTTTTCTACTTGTACTAAGGCTTGCTGCATAATTGTGAACATCCTTGTATTAATCACAGAGTGAATACTTATCTAGTCTTGGTTTATTGGCCCCTTTTATGTTGAATTGTGTGTTTTGTATCTGTACTCTGATTAGGTTAGTTTTCTCATTGAAATATTCTATTTCTTTCTTAAATTTGATGGATGAAATAAAACACAAGGACTGGGGAAGTTTAATCTAAAAACAGCCCTAATTACTCTGGATATTCAATAATTTTAAGATCTGTGCCTTTGTACTTGAAGACTTGGGCATCTGTATCGTACATGTCCATTAACACATCCAAAGCTGGATGCCTTTTTTCTGAAATGGGTGAAAGAAATAGTAGGCTTTTTCTTGGCATTTAAAGTTTGAACTTCGTGATTTGGTTTTCTAGTTCCTTCATATAGGGTGTTAGCCATTAAAGACTCTCTCAAGACTTTTACAGCTTCTATTCAATACACTATGTCCTCCTATGATATGTTGTATTTGTTTATTATTTGATGTTCAAAGAATTTTTTTTTAAAATTTTGATATCCAATGAGTGCATCCACCATTTTATAGTAGTTAACTTGTAAATGGTAAATTATACCAATCACATTTTGCTGCTTCCTTTATAGCTGCATATATTTATTTCTTAATCACTATGAGTCTATGACTCTCTTTTTCTTCATTTACTTGCTTCACTGGTTTTTGCACGTAGGTTACTCTAAATTAGATCAATTGTCATTAAAAGCATGCGATGCTCGTTGAAGCTGAAATCTGTGTGAATTCCTTGTTTGGAATGCTTGAATTTCCGTGTCTAATGCTACTGAATTAAGTTCTGGCTTATTTCAGGTTTTTGTGTCCATTAAATATTCCACCATGTTCTGAGTGTTTCAATGTCTGATTTTTGTCCACGTTTTAAGGAACGACTTTGATGGATTGTATTACAGGAAAGTCACCAGGGGAGTGTAATGCTGATATTGATGCTCAGCGGGTGGAAAACTCAACTAATCAACCCATGCAGAGAAATGAAACAAATGAACAATCTGAAAATTGTAGTACAAACGGGCTTTGCTCTCATGAAATTCTTCATGATGGAGAGACCGACTCCCAAGCCAAAGCAGTTCCAAACAGAATTATGAGAAAGGTAATTTTCCTGTTGTGCCCCCAGCAGATTCACTATTTAGTATGTTGAACTGCTTGTTTAATTGCATGCTAGCTTCACAGCATCACATGTTTGGATGGAAACCAGCTAGCCTTGGTAATACTACACCATCTGTTGATGTTCTATTAGAACCTAGATAGTACACTTCAAAAACTTTGCTTCTAGTGTTGCTTTTGTTGTTCTTTTGCATGTCAATTTTTGTGATAATATAAATGAATTGTCACAATTTGATTCCAAGGAATTTCTTAGCTAAACCATGCTTTAAAAATCATGTTAATGAATATTGATATTATTCATGTTCTGACAAATTAGATTTAAATTTGAATCCTGAGACAGGCATCTTTCAAGCTTTCATGGCGGTGCAAAGGTGATATTAGTGATCAACACAAACATGATATTGTCTCTTTTGAAAGAGGAAATATAACAGCTGCAGGGCGCAGCAGTAAACAGGTATTGAATCCTCTTTCAAAGTTACATCTCCTACCTGAATCATGTTCTTTTTTTTTTTCTTGTATCACAAGCAAATTTACAAATATACCTGTGCATTTGTATTGCTTTTCCTTTGAGAAATGCTTCTGTGCTTCTCTCACTGTTAGGAACAGTTAACAAGGGCATTTAATATGTGTTTGTGCCTTAGCAAATTCTCATTTTCCTTTCAGATTTCTTTGAAGTGGGAATCTGACCCACAGACTGTGCTTATTATGACCAAACCAAATTCAACCTCTGTTCGGATTCTATGTGCAGAAATGGTCAGGTGCTCATGAAATTTTCTCTGGAAATGTTTTCTTTAGTTCTTAGTGTGGTCTCTCTACTTTGCCTCTCTGCTTTCATCTTCCCTTGAGGGTTATTTTTCCAGACCATGTAGTTTTACATTAATATTTTTATTTTTTGAAACTGGTTGCATGCTGTTTATTAAATTTTACTATTTATCTAAATGCTCAATTCCTATTCCAGATGGTTGAAAGAGCATAAAAAGTTAAACATTTATGTGGAACCACGCGTGATGGGTGAACTTCTATCAGAATCATCATACTTCAACTTTTTGCATACATGGAAAGATGGTGAGCTACTGAATGTTTTTCATTTTCTATTTTATATGGACACTGGTGCTCTTTTGACAAAAAAAATTAAGAGGCAGACATCTGATTATGATTACTGTAAGAAACATAGCTGGTTACTTACTGCTAATGCATCACATTTTGAGCAATGAAATTTTGTAAATTACATGCTTTTGGTTATGTTGGAAAATTTATCTTAAGTGCTCGCCTTTATAGTCAAGAAGATTTGAAGTAAGATGCTGTTTTCTTTTATGGTTTTAACTGCTAGTCCAACTTAAAACTTCTAGCAATTCTTTTCTTCTTTATGCATCAATATGCACATGTATATTCTTTAAGCCTGTTTGGAAAAACTGTAAGCACCATGCCAGACCATGATCTCTTTCATGCTTCTGTTTGAGAATCCCTTAAATATTGCACTAGATACTTTGTGCCCTCCACTTGTAATGACGGTTAAAATTACATCCTGCTCAAATTTCGAGATAAAGTTGATGTGAGATAACAGACAGTCCAATGCTAGTATGATGTGACAATCAGTATGTATATGCAGTCTAGAGATCTTCAATAAGCACTATATCCGGTTTTGCATGATTCAAGCTTCAATGTGAAGATCATATTTAGACTACATCTCGTTCACCCTTTAGCTCTTCATTAATATCTTGATAGTGCAACAATTTAACTATTTATGAGTTCACAATGTTTCTCTGCAGAGAAGGAAGTTTTGAGCCTGCATACAAAAGTTGACCTTGTAGTGACTCTTGGTGGGGATGGCACTGTTCTTTGGGTATGTTCTTTCAGTTTAATGCACATCACTCTTAGGTTGATTGTGGATTCCTTTTGTAATCATGCTTGGTGGAGTTATCATCACCCTTCTTCATTTGCAGGCAGCATCAATGTTCAAAGGACCAGTTCCCCCAATTGTGCCATTTTCTTTGGGGTCTCTTGGCTTTATGACACCATTCTGTATCCTTCATGCCATCTGATGAAGTTCTTCTGTTAAATGGAAAATTTAATTGACCTCTGAAAACACCAATTGCAATTGCTGGCTTCTATGTGATAGTATTTATTTATTTGTTAGTCATTTTTTACTCAATTCAACCTACGTTTCCCATGTCTTGACTTGCAAGTATTCTTTAACTGTTTTTAAGATAGTGAACATTACCGAGATTGCCTTGATTCAGTCCTTAGGGGTCCAATCAGTATAACATTACGACACCGGTTGCAATGCTATGTTATTAGAGATGCCGCTAAAAATGAGTACGAAATGGAGGGGCCTATACTTGTTTTGAATGAGGTTACAATCGACCGTGGAATATCATCATTCCTTACAAATTTGGAATGCTATTGTGACAACTCTTTTGTCACATGTGTCCAAGGTGATGGATTAATCTTATCAACAACATCAGGTAGCACTGCATATTCATTGGCAGCTGGAGGATCAATGGTTCATCCTCAGGTACATCATGATAACATCTTTCCATTTAAGCATTCATGAGTGCCTGTGTAAAATTTTTCACTTTTTTTCCTGGGAAGTTTCCTGCTATGAATATAGATTAATTTCGTGCTTCAGCATGTTTAGAAGCAACTATAGTGGTCATTTGCTATTTATGATGTAAAATGCTTTAAAACAAGAAATTTACATAGCAGTATCGCATAGTTTAAATAAGGGCACCGGGATTGATGAGTAGCATTGATAAGAACTTAATAATTTATTGATAAAAAGGTATTTGATAATACAAAGGTACGAGAAATGGCGAACTCACAGGTAGTAGTTAGATTTGGTTGAAACAGACCCTAGGAAGGTAATCTGGATGCGGTTCTTGCTTCGGCATTTTCACTAGGAGTGACCAAAGTTGTGTGCTTGCTCTAGACAACCCTAGACGTTAATCATTTCACTAAGGGCGGTTCAGCTAGAGTAATAATGGGAATTAGAGTTGACTCATGGTCTTTCACAATGCAGGCAAGCTTCTAATGGCTAACAGATTGAGTAAGAATCGACTGGTCTGCCTTTTCCCCATTCTCAATGACATGATCTGGCTGATTTGCAAAAGATTCCGTTATTAAACTATCGGTTCAATTTGTATTAGTTGTCACCCACACTGTGGACATGTATAAAGCTTGTGTTACCCGTTTCTTCAATCTCATTCATTTCTCATGGGAAAGTTAAATAATTTCGATTTGCATATGAAGAATGTGTAATTGTTTTCATTTGAAATTGAATATATTCTTTTATATTCCGTATTAGTATCATTACTATCAATCAAATGTGCGCGATAAATTTTACAAATTTGATGAATTTTCTGTAATTGCAGGTCCCTGGCATTCTCTTCACTCCAATTTGTCCACATTCCTTATCATTTCGACCTCTGATATTACCTGAACATGTAACAATACGAGTTCAAGTTCCATTCAACAGCAGAAGCCCTGCTTGGGCCTCATTTGATGGTAAGGACAGGAAACAGTTGGCAGCTGGCGATGCACTTGTGTGCAGCATGGCACCATGGCCAGTGCCAACAGCATGCCAAATTGATTCTACAAACGACTTTTTGCGAAGTATCCACGATGGCCTCCACTGGAATCTTAGAAAGACCCAATCTTTTGATGGCCCTCGGGATTTATAATGTTATTTCTAACTTAATAGTTCTTGTAGAGGAGGGGGTAACTTGTAGTAGTTGCAAGGGAAAAACAATCCTTATTGTCAATCAGCTGCAGATGATGATGAAAATTACTAGAGGCAACGGAAGTTGTTTCCCATAAGATCAAATTTGTCTCCAAAATTTGTACATCTCGTCAGTATTTCAATGAATAGATACAAGCAAACAACTTGGATGTAAGATTATAAATATACAGATGCTGCCTTGTCAAGCATCTGTCTTTACTGCTGCCCGCAGCTACCTGATGTTTACCGTCTTGTGCTCTCAAATGCTTGGCTAGGCATGTTGGACCAGTGGCCCCCGGAGTATATATAGGACTGCCATGGGAGCTGGTGATCTGCAATCGAAGATACGCTTGCAGGCTTCATGCTGAAACCGCCTTTCGGTTACAGAAAATAAGAAACAAAGGGCTGTTAATTGGAGCGCCTGTTCTATGATTCTATCGGTTTGAATTTGAAAATGTCAAACTGTATAATCCACGTCTTTATGGACCTGAGATTAAGGAGAGCTAGCTTTTCCTTCGAACAAGCATTGTAGACTAGGGACAACATAAATAATGGTAATGGAATGATATTAAAGATGTGTCAAAAGTCTCCTATATTGCAAAGGTAATAAATACTACTATAGTAGATTAAACTGCGGTATATATATATATATATATTACCACTTGTGTTTTGACGCTTTTGATTCTATTAGATAAACTATTAGAAAGGAGGAAAAACAGGTTTACAAATTATTAGAATATTTATGTAGTTCATAATATGATAATATATTATGTTAGGATGAGCATGAGAGAATCTGGGTATATAGAATAATTAATGCTGTAGTTTTGAGTCTTTAATATGTCACTAAACATTTAGTTTTTAGTAAATTATTGTAAATAAATTGTACCTTAATGTCGCTAATTAATTTATAATAGCTATTATTTTAACAACTGATAGGTTTCTCACGTTCTCTCTCTGTTTTTTTTT
>Ga0325402_1005547_pt1 | contig 11827 bp, 8 predicted proteins | sample PopdelMetagenome_22_FD_207212 | JGI IMG/M metagenome (GOLD analysis project Ga0325402, IMG submission 207212) | Populus deltoides microbial communities from Bellville, Georgia, United States - Xylem-PdKOR-R3 | ecosystem: Host-associated > Plants > Phyllosphere > Stem > Wood/Secondary xylem...
AATAATTAGAGTGAGTTACACAAACTATTTAAAAATATACTAATATCTTTAAATAGATCGTCAAAATCATTTTAATTATATTAATAATATTATCATTAAAGTTTGATGTGTGTTTTTTTTTTAATTATTGAATATTGTGCGTATCAATTTTATTTTATCATGCTGGAATCCCAAAAACTCTATTTATCATGGACTATATAATTCACCGACTTATTCTGCTAAAAGGGTTAAAAAATAGGTATTCTACTAGAGAAATACTCTACTCTTCATCTCTAGTCGGAAAGTATATTTTCTGAACAATAAAAACTTAATAAATAACTGTCTAATAGGTGTTAAGTAATAATAACTTAGAAACTAAAGGTTCAATGGTAAGAACTTCAAATTAAAGGATTTGCTTTCTTTATAATTTTAAGTTCGAGTCCTGTGATTGCTAATATGATGGTTATTATAGACTTAAAACATCTCCAACTGGAGAGGCAAATTTAAAAACGTGTTTTTTAACTTTTGTTTCTTTATTTTACCATTTCAACACAGCAGGCAAAAAAAAAACTAAAATGGCTATTCAATTTGAGAAGAGCTATTTCTATAGGTTTCTATAGAATAGCTAAAATGAAATTAACGTTGTCAACGATTATTTTTATAGCCGTTGGTCAACAGTGTTTTTTTCTTTAAAAGCAAGGAAAGAAACTTGTTTTTTTAAAATCTTGTATTGTGCCTCACTCTTCTCTCAAATTTAGAAAAACAAAAATCTATTATTCTCTGGTTAATTAATAACATCGGTTGTGTTAATTAGCTGAAATTAAAATGTATGTTTATTTAAAAGCTTTTTATATTTTCTCTTTAATATCTCTTGATTTTGTAGATCTTTTGTTGTTAATTTGATATTTGTGATGATTTTTATTTCTTTGTTATTTTATGTTTTTGATATGGGTTAAGGAAAATAATTTTTTGTTTATGTTGTTATCTTTGACAAAATTAAGAGGAAGTAATAATGGTAGCTGATATTGATAAAAATATAGAGTGACATATTTAAAATTTATTTTTGATTGTGTGTTTTAATTTAAGGTTAATTATATTTTGTCTTGTTGAAAATGCAATTAAACTAGTATATCAATCCTCTCTTAGTTCCAAAAAATAGTCAAATTGTAATGTTAGAACAAGTAGGATGCAATGCTTGTTATTAATTTACATGTATGTAAACTACAAAATTGCTAGACATTGAATGTGCGTTTTTTTTGCACTCTCCTATAAGGTTTTAACTTGAAGTTTTTATAATGTAGATATATTCAAATTTTCCAAGCTCTTTCACCAACTTTCTTATAAGTGAGTCAGAAGATATTCTCTCTCAATCAAGTAATTCTAATCAATTAATTGATGACTTAACATACTCGAATTTAAATGTCCATACAAAAAAAAAATTACAAAGTAAAAACTTCTCATCAGAGGAAGATTGTTTACTTGTCTCTGCATGGCTAAATACAAGTAAAGATCCAATTACAGGAGTTGAACAACAAATAAAACAGTTATGGGCTCGAGTACATGCTTACTTTGTAGAGAATGGAGGAAACTTGAATAATCGTTCCCAAATAAGTATCTCAAATAGATGGCAAGAAATAAATAGAGAAGTCGGTAAATTTGTTGGATTTGTTACTCAAATTCAAAATCGTTAGCAAAGTGGAATGACCGAAGAATCAAGGGTAATTTTAATATTCGTTTTCATGTTAAATTGTTTAACATATATTTTAACATTATTTAATTTCTCTAATTTTTTACTTACCAGATTAATGATGCTCGAAAAATATATGCTTCTTGCGTTGGCAAACGATTTCAACTAAAACATTGTTGGGTTATCTTAAAAAAAGAACCCAAATGACAATTTGAGCGTGCAAGTCAACATCAAAGGTCAAACAAGAAACAAAATTCATGTCAATGCAAGTTCAACTTCATCAGCTCCATCTACCCCTGATTCTGTTAGTTTAGGAGAAGACAGTGAACCATTGATTTATCAAGATAGACCAATTGGTCAGAAGGCTGCAAAGGAACGACTTAAACGTAAACAAGGAAAAGATAAAGTTGAGGAGACAACTGTAACAAATCTCTTACAACAATTCAGGGATACTCTAGTTGAAATTGAGGATCAGAAGAAACAAGACAGAAAAATTATGTTAGAACAATAAGCTATGATGATTCAATAAAGTCAAGAGAAACAAGAATGGGACAGGATTGAGAAAAAAGAACAAATTATGAAAATGAATATTTTTAATTTGGATCCAATTTCTGCAGTGTATTTTCAATATAGAAAGTTAGAAATTATGCAAAAGAGGGGTTTTAATTTTTAATTAACTTTTTTTATTTATTGTTTAATGTAATGTATTTTTAATTAACTAGATTTATTTATTGTTTAATGTAATGTATTTTTAATTAAATATTTAGAAATTTATTGGTTATTTTAAATATATTGTTATAAAAGTGGTATCAATTCATAATACTTTTTTGAAGTTCTTCTAACACTTAACAACAACAAGTAGGATTAATTAACTTAAAAGATAACAACCATAATGAAAAAAAAAACATAAAAAACTTGAAAATTATGATGACATAAGAAGTTCAAAGTTAATGATTCTACTTGTTACCATATTGTTCCCATAAATGTTCAACCAAATCTTCTTGTAGTTGAGAGCTAGTTGTTCTATCCCTGATTCGATTATGAGTTTGAAGAAAATCATGTAGTTCTGATATTTCACCATGTGACACTGATATAAAGGAATTGACTTCACGTTCATGGTCAAATCCAAAGTTCATTGCTCCTTCATCCTCAATAATCATATTATACATTATTATACAAGCTTTCATAATATTTGCAAGCGTTTCTTCATCCCAGTATCGAACAGGTCCATGTACAATTGCAAAACGAGATTGGAGCACCCCAAATACCTGCTCTACATCCTTTCTTGCAGACTCTTGCTTACTTGCAAAATATTTTCTCTTTGCTCCTAATAGCCTTAGGATTGTCTTAACAAAAGTTGACCAATTAGGATAAATCTCATATGCTAAATAGCATCCCATTGTATATTCATGCCCATTAATTGTATAATTGACAAGAGTAGTACGACCTTCAGCAAGTGCAGCGAAGATAGGTGACCGATCAAGAACATTAATATCATTTAATGATCCAGGCATTCCAAAAAAGGCATGCCATATCCAAAGATCTTGTGAAGCCACCGCCTCTAGAATTATAGTTGGTTCACGACAATGACCAGTATACATCCCATGCCATGCAATTGGGCATTTCTCCCATTTCCAATGCATACAATCAATGCTCCCTAACATCTCTGGAAATCCACGCTGCTCTCCAATTGATAATAATCGACAAATATCGGCCTCGTTTGGTGCCCTTAGATACCAATTACCAAAAACTTCTACGATTGCTTTGACGAAAGCTCTAAGACTTTCTATCAAAGTGCTTTCTCCAATTTGAAGATATTTATCAGTAAGATCTGCAGGAATACCATATGCAAGTATTCTGTGAACTGCAATTACCTTTTGAATTCTGTGAGCTGCAATTACCTTTTGAAGACAAGATAAACCAAGAACACCAAGAGCATTCGTCCTTTGTTTGAAATATGGATTATGAGCTTCCACTGCATTTGCGATCCGAAGAAAAAGACGACGACTCATCCTAAATCTTCTTCGAAATTGAGTTTCAGTGAATTTAGGATTTTCAGCAAAATAATCATTATATAACCTTAACTCACCTTCCTTTCTATTACGATTTACAATATTGTGGCCAAGAATAGAGCCACGATACCCTGTTCTCCGCCCTTGATTATTGGATTCTTCTTCAGCAACCACATCAACAGCAACTTGAAAAGCCAACACAAGAGTGTTATCATCAAAATCAAAAGCATCATAAAAATTAAAATTAGAATGATTCATGATGAATTTTAATGAAATATATTTTTGATTGGAGAGAAAACAATGGGATGATGAGAAAAAATATTAAGGTATAAGAGAATATTTATAGATGGATTATTTTTTTAAATTTTGAAATCTTAGAATGTTGGCGTTATTTTTTCAAAATTTAAAATTTTAAAATTTAAAATGGTGGCGGTTATTTTTTCAATGCATGAATTTTTTTTAAAAAAATTGAAAATCAAAATTTAAAATATTAATGGTTTTTTTCAAAGTTTGAATTTAAATTTACTTTTAAAAAATTAAATTTTTAACAGTAACATATAAAATTAAAAATTAAAAATATTCATATAAATAAATTTTAAGTGTAATTTTAAATTATATCTTTTAACTTTCATATTATTTCATTATATTTCATTAAATTTTATATTATTTTTATAAATTACTCATATTAATTATATAATTAATAACATCATAATTATATTATATATAAAATATCTAAATTAGTTATATAATTATATAAAAATGAATTTAACATGAAATATATTAAAATACAAATGGCTTTCTAAATAACTTTTTACCATTGAAATGCACATAATCAAAAAAACTATATTTATACTATTCAAAAAGCCATTTTATCAATTTAACTTTTTGCATTGGACATGTTCTTACATGATCGTTAACTTCATGGCCCATGAAATTAGTCGATGTGCATGCAAATTGACCCGGACATCTACATTAATAAAAAAAATAATAAAAACTTAATAAATTATAAAAAATAGAAACCAGGTTGCAATTATCTCAAATTTTTTGGAAGCCCTAAAAAAATCATATGAATTTTCCAAACTATCTCTTATTTTTTAAAATTTTATTTATATTTAATGTTTAAGAAAAAAATCAAATTTTTACTGGCACATGTGAAAAATGTTAGCTCAAAATATAAAAATATTAAACATAACTATTATAAATTATTATTTTTTTCTATGAAAGAATCATTCCCTATTCTCAACAAGTGAATGGAAAATGATTTAAAAAAAAAAAAAACCAAGGTCCAAAAATGCCTGAAAATGAGTAACTGCTATATATAATTGAGGAATCATGAAATTGTTGGTGTGTACAAATAGAGGATGAGATACATCATAATAAATTGCATGGAGACTTGTTTTCCTTTCCTTGTGGGGACACACAGCAACAGGATAACAATGATGAGATTGCCTTCTTTCTTTATGCCTCTATCTGTCGACTGAAACACCAGTTTACTCTTCTGCCGGAGGAGGGTCTACCCAGCGGCCATTATCTTTAATAAGCTGGATCAATGCATCGGTGGCATACTCCATTTCAATTCCACGCTTTACCACCGTCTGAGACCATCAATGCCATCCATCAATCAACATCTAGAACAAACCTCGTACCACATTTTTAACCCTAATCTACTATCATGCATGCCAGCCAACTGCATTCTCGAATTGGGCATGATTCCTTTATCTATCTGAGAGCATGCTATTAATGATTCATCATGGCAAGTATAAAATGGCAGAGTGATGGCTGTTTAAGCCTTGAAGAGTCGGAGAAATATATGCGAACAGCATCAGTATCATGCCACAGAAATTTTTCAAGTTGTGAACAAGAACAAAATGTTTGCAACAACACTAAAACTTCCAAGCATGGCCTACCAAATGCAATAAGCAAATAGACTTTAAAGGTCAAAAAACACATGTCAGAGAGAGAAACCGGTGTTTCAGGTTTGTCGAGGGCAGCGGTTCTATGCAGTACTGAAGTCTACCACATTGTTATTGTTTGTTGAATTCATATATTTTAAAACAATCGTTGGAACATCCAGCCTAAAAGGTTAAGCTAGTCATTGGACAGGCCAACACGCTTAATAGAATGAACTCAGCAGGAAGATGGCAAACTTTAGAGCATCCTGCATAAGTTTAGGCTAGTAGGTTCAATGATCCATAAACTAAATGATATCATACTCACCTTCATATGTTAATGATTTAAGTTACTCATCAGCGTAGACTGATAAATGCCCATATGAATTTCAAAGCAGGATAGCATTATTACCTTCCCAACATAAAGGTCAATCTTTCCAGGAGCACCACCGACATACCCAAAATCTGCATCAGCCATCTCCCCAGGGCCATTAACAATGCAACCCATGATCGCGATCTAAGAAAGAAACGTAAGAAGACAAATTACATCTTTTATCGGAAAATAAGGCTAATCAACATAAATCAAATGATAATTCAAAGGTATTGGTTGTTCACCGAGACACCAGGCAAGTGTGATGTCTTTTCTCGTATTTGTGCACTTATCTCTTGAAGATCAAACAAAGTTCTTCCACATGATGGGCATGAGACATATTCCTGATGTGATTTAAGCAAATCAATTAATTAATAAGACCTTAATCTCTAAGCAAGTCAACACATCTGTTGTTTGTGTTTTTTTTTTTTTTGGAAACCTTCATACCGTCTTTGTATTTCTCATTCTGCAACCTTGTAATAAGTTGAAAGATGTATTTCTGAGAAAATCAAAATCCTGGTCTGGGGCTTCTATTAGGACACCATCTCCTAGACCATCTACTAAAAGAGCTCCAGCATTTGTGCCAGCACCAATGACCAGTTCATCCCTGGAAAGAGAAGAAAATAGTATAAGCTAAAACAAATCATGCATGCATCACATTCAATGAATATTGTAAGCTTCATGATTACCTGTGGATCCCTTTTGGAAACTGAAGATGGTGAATCACAGGGACGTTCAAAGCATTTTCTGCAAGATACTCAAATAACCTGCAGCCAAGATAGAGTTTGAACTGTCAGGACTAGGGAGTGTTCCCAAGACGGTGAAAAATCTTGTTGCAATTAGAAAATAACACACAAATATATTATAAAAAAAATGAACAATGGAGAGAATTGAAAATAGAGATGAATCATGTTTATCATGTTGAGTCACTAGGTACACCCTAGGCATTAGTTTGGGTCTATTCAGCAATATAATTAACACTGCTGACATAAATGACCAACAGGCAAGTAGTTGAAGGTTGAAGCAATCAACAACAAAATGGTTTAAGAAAGAAGGCTTCTCTCAGGCAAACATTATCTGAATGTAGATGTACTGAGCGCTTGTTATTATCTTACCGCTTCAGTTAATGAGCATATTATAAAATTCAAGTGAAGAGCAGTATTACCTTCTTGCTGTATGCACCCTGCCAATCTTGTCTTCTGAAAAGGGTAGATCATGAAGAAGCATCGTGGCATCAATGTGTTTAAGAATTTCCAGTTCTTCATAGGGCTCATCACCACGCAAAGACACAACCAAGCGTGTACCTGAGAGGTAAAACTCAAATGTTTTCAATAAAATTCAGCACAGAAAATAGAATAAATGAAAACATTGAGCATAAGAAACCAACAATGTGACAATTGCGGAAAAGTGGTACCTTCTGGCAAAAGCTTGTATGCCCCAGTTGACAACTCCTTAAGGTTGACAAGAACCATGGCATTGGGTAATGGCTTCGTTAGCTGCTCTGATAAAGGAGCTACTACCCCCATACTAACTTCTATCAGCCTTTTGAGCGCTAGCCGCTAGTCATGATACAGTATAAATATTGAGTTATTCTGACTGTCTAGTAAATTCATCTAATTCTAAAGTTAGGGTTCTTACAGCATCGTTATCATCCACCGGTGGGAGCTCTCTCAATAATATTGAATCAACTGTTGCCAAATCCTAAACAGAAATATTTGTGCCAATAAAAACAATTATGGATTCAGAAATCATCTTCAAGACACCACTCTTTCAATGCAATAGATTAGGTCAGAACATACCTTAAAAGGCATCCCAACAACAAGCTTTGTGGCAAGTGACTTGTAGAGAAGCTCAGGTGCCTGGAAAGAGAAAATTTTCAATAAAATCCTTCAAATGCTTCCCTCCAAATTAATAAAGTAAAATTGGGGGAGAGTAGTGAAAAGAGATATAAGGTAAGAGCACTGCTAGGTGGTTACTTTCAACTGATCTAGAGAAACTGACATAAGCACAGAGCCATCACGGTGCAGGACACCTCTATAATCCACCTCCTCACCCTGTAATTACGTGAACAATCAACTCTAAAATCATGATCAAAGAAATAGCTAACGAATGCTAAAATTTCAATAGAAATTGAAGGACAACCTCCTTTTGCACTGGCAATTGACCAGATCGGCGCTGGAAATCAAAGTAACGCCTGTACTTTTCCTCAAATGGTGCCTGGTTGAAAAAAATCCTCCAAAAGTCAACTAATAAGATTTCATATGGACGAATTTACAGGGCATAATTGTGTTAATTTGCTAAAGTGCACCTAGTACCTACCACTCCTTGCTGAATTTTGGCTGCTCTCATACCAAGATTAGCTAACTTTCTGCAAGGATCTATCTCCTCTTCTGGTGGTTCTGTAAGTGAAACCCTGATTGTATCACCCAATCCATCCTGCACATTCAACAGAGTTCCTGACTTCTACAGCGATCACACCAAACATAATGCCTTCCTAGTGATATGATATTTAACCATAAAGAAATCAATTTTGATGAAGTGCAAGCACATTCACAACATAAATTTCCATCTTAAAATAACCTACAAACTAATGCATTTTAAGGAAAATGCAAATGAGTGTTTGAAAGCTGAGAAATTTATCAGAAAAACATATCATTAGGATTCTAAAGGATTAGTAGTTTTGTGTTGTAAGGGTACCTGAAGAAGAGTCCCAATGCCAATTGCAGATTTCATCCGCCCATCTTCACCTTCTCCAGCTTCAGTGACGCCCAAGTGTAATGGATAATCCCAGCCTTGAACATACATTTCTGCTACAAGTAGACGGTATGCCTGGACCATGACAACTGGGTTGCTTGCTTTCATTGAAAAGACAAAATTATGAAAGTCTAACTTCCGACATATCCTAGCAAACTCAAATGCAGATTCAACCTGTTTGATACAAGCCATTCAATATGATGATACTGTGTCTAGAAGTACAACAGATGGAAGAAAAGTGCTAAACGTTATGGGAACAAATAATTTTTCACCATTCCCCTAGGAGAATCTCCATAGTAGCTCATTATACGATCTGAAAGACTGCCATGGTTTGTCCCAATACGCATTGCCCTTCCATATTTCTTACATTTCTCAACCAATGGAGTAAAAACCTGGCGCAGTAAAAAATAGAACACAAAACCTCAGTTAAAGGTAACAACTATATACATATTTATATTCATCAGGAACTTTACGATTTTTTTTTCATGGCACGGCCCAAATGCTTAAAATTGGCAATCCTGTTTTTACAGCTTAAAGTTTATGATTTAGTTAAAGTAGCTTTCGGCAGAGACAGATAGAGCTAACAAAACTTGTCTCATTTCCAATTTGTTGACCACTCACTTTGACATACTTGCCACACAACACTTCACTTGTTTATCACACTCTTCATGGCTAGACTTGGACCCATGTTGGCCATTTTAACATGATATATAACTCAGCGGGTAAAATAGGTTAATTTGGCAAGGATCATCCACAGATTCATACTTCTTATTCAAAACTTTTTAAGGGTGATCATTTTGATAAAGGAATGGTCTGACCTTCTCAATATGCTCAAGTTCTTTCTGATAGTCATCATCTGTGTACTCCAGCTTCTCAAACTGAGCTCGCCTATCAGCTGCAATGAACCATCTCAAGAATTCAGAATAGCTGCATTCATTACCAAAAGAAAAATGGAAGAAGGGCCTTGTGGCTTACCAAAATTTCCTGGGTTGACACGAATCTTGTCAAAGCATTCAGATACTCGCAGCGCAACAGATGGAGCAAAATGAATATCCGCAACCAGAGGAATATTGTAACTGCATATATACAACAGTTAGTGAAAAGGTTGATCCACATATAAAACATGGATGGAAGGTTCCTTATGGTCTATCAGACCTTCTATTTATTTGGAAAAAAAAAAATTTACTTTTTCTGCACGAGAGAGTTTTTTATTTCAAAACATGCATCAGCTTCTCTCTTCCCTTGAACTGTTAGCCGAACCATATCTGCTCCTTTGTCTGCTATTATCATCACCTACCCAAATAAACAGCAGTTAATTTAGTGAAACTGCTGGGAAAAAAGAAAGCAATCCTGACAGACATGCTCTATCAACTTTAAGATCGAGGTCTTTCATCAAAATGAATTGTACTGAGAGATCAATTAGTAACTATTTTCAACAGACTACCAGATTTGTTTAATACCAGATCCAGTGATCATATCATTTTCAAGATGGGACTATACAAATGACTATAGTTATTTGTTTACTGAACCATGGGTTTACGAGAGACTTTTTCCTCCTTTTTTATTATTTTTTAAAAAAGTACCAGAAAAGAAGACAATCACAAGCCAATCTTTTAAACAGAAGTCGAAATAGGAAGAGTTACCATGGTTGGTATCCCTTGCTAAGCTGGAAGATCAATAAAACACCAATGGTTCAATTAGAAAGAGCTGAAAAGAACCTGTTCAACTGTCGCAGCAACATCCTTAGTGTCAGTTGTAGTCATAGTTTGAATCCGTATAGGATGCTCACTGCCAAGAGGCACATTCCCCACCATTACAGTACGTGTTTTCCTCCTGACAGTCTTGTTAATGGATTCGCAGTACTTTTGTCTTGGGACTGCATTCAAATAAAAAGCAAGCATCAGAGATGAAAATTCATATCCGACATGAAGAACCTAAGATTCCGAAAAAGAAGGCGAAGAAAAACATTAAATTTTCGCCCAAGTTTAGGGTTATCTTTACTAACATCCCGAATACATAAAAATCTGGTCTTTATATTTTCTGTGCATATATATCTTGAAGCACTAATCATATTCGATTAACAATAACATTAAAAACCAGCATAAATGCCTCAACTCATCATTTCTGATCATATAAGCAATCAAACTAATAAAAAGAACCCAGATTAAAAAATAGGAATCATACAGTACATGTGATGGTTTGTTTTAGTACCTAATAGAGAGCTCCCTTCTGATGCTGGTTGAAGCTCAACAATATCACGACCAGTATTGGAGTTTCGGATCATTGAAATCTTTTTTCTACCGGATTTAATCCTCTTTATATCACAAATTCTCACAAAATCCATGCTTTTTCCAAACCCTAAGCCTGATTCCTTCATCTGTAGCCCCGAAAACGATGCCGGTACTGCCCCAGTAGCCATTTCCACCTACCTTCACAATCATTAAACAACACAAGTCTATCACATGAGAAAAAAAAAATCCCTTTTTTTTCTTCTGTTTTTTGGTGCCAAACAACTCACACACAACTTACGAGTTTCAAATGGGCAACGTTTCTTCTCTTCTTTTCCTTTTAGCAACTTAAACACTAACTGGGGAAGAAAAAGGAAAGGGAGAAAAAAAAGATTTCAAGAACCAAAATATTGATCAGAATTCTATAGCGAGTGAACTTAAAAGCAAAAGAAGGAGAACGATTAGGCAAGGTGACAGTTACCTAAAAAATGACCAGAATTTAAGGTTCGCTAGAGAAGGACCTGGACTAGTGAACTAGTGGTGGTGGAGAGTTCCCAAGGAGTTGAGTATCTCTGCCTGTGTTTGAGGATTTTGAGAAATTTACTTCATTTTTATTGCATTTTTTTTTCCTGTGTGAAAACAACAGCAGAAGCAGGTACACCATTTATCATCACAGAAGTAGACGACAAATATGAAAATAATGCATGATTTTTCCAAGAATTTTCTCTAACTTACCAAATTATATTATGTTTCCAATATTCTTTGTATTTTATCTATGTTTTATTTTTTGTGGATGTTTTATTTCCTTGTTTAGAATGATTTTTCTTGGATTTTGGACCGGATTGCATTCATTCATCCATGTGTTAAGCACTCATATATAGAACATGAACGATTTAATGGGATTTTTT
>Ga0325402_1005554_pt1 | contig 11822 bp, 8 predicted proteins | sample PopdelMetagenome_22_FD_207212 | JGI IMG/M metagenome (GOLD analysis project Ga0325402, IMG submission 207212) | Populus deltoides microbial communities from Bellville, Georgia, United States - Xylem-PdKOR-R3 | ecosystem: Host-associated > Plants > Phyllosphere > Stem > Wood/Secondary xylem...
TATATATATCATGCCATATGTATTCATATAGTTACTTTCACATTTGTAAACAGAAATAGATCCCTCTGTTATTTTCCAAAAAGAAATAGATCCGTTAACTATCAAATAAAATGCAAAATGGCTTGTAAAATTCAAAACATACTCCACTGAATCGCCCAAGGCTGCACTGTCGTCTTGTGTTCAGTGCAATGAGGGAATGGCGAGAAAACAACAAACATTAGAAGGGTTAGAAGATGATGGCGGGTATGTTTATTTATTTATTTTTAATATTAACGTATTAAAACTTTTTAGAAAAAACATAAAAAAATTAATAAAAAGTTTTTTTTAAAAAATCACAGTTGAGAAGCAATGTATTGATCGGCTGGCTGGAGACAGAAATCACTGCAAAACCCATACTAAAGTGAAAATTATGCTCTAAGCTGCAACTGAAAGACAAGGGATATGCTCTCGGGGATTGGTTTCCAATTGCCATCCAGCCAGAAAACTGTAGTGGATGTTTACTGCCAAGTCTAGTTGGGATGAAGAGTTCGAAACTTTTACTATGGTGAAAGAAATATAATAATTATTATTTTTTAAAATATTTTTTATTTGAAAATATATTAAAATAATTTTTTTATGTTTTAAAAATTATTTTTAAAATTAGTAAATTAAAATAATCTGAAAAAACTAAAATATTATTAATTTAAAGTAAAAAAATAAAAAAATTATTTTTTTTTAAATACTTTTAAAAGACGAAAACAAAAACACTTTAAATATACAATGATGGTTTTCACACGTCAGGATCATACAACAATCATGTTCTCATTACAATTCCTCCATCAAAACCTTTCCCCCGGATTCTGTTCTATGTTTTTCGCTGCTGGAAGATTTTTACCTCCTCTATAATCCATGCCTGAGCTTTTTTCTGCCCTCACGATGGCAGCTAACGAGGACCAGGCTTCCCCTGGCTGCTCATGCACCCAACACATTATGAAATAGAACTTCCTCTCGGAAAGTTTCAGCTTACTCCGGATTTCTGACTTTGACTTTCTCGTTTTCTCAGCTTTCAGCTCCTTTTCCCCAGCCTGAACCATCTTCTGTAGATCACTGAGCAAGCAGATTAAAGCATGGCCACCAGGTGACATCACGTGTATTACATCATCGACGAGACCCAGTCCAAATTGCAGTCTGCCCATGTGTCTATACTCAGGAGAGCAAGTTCGCTCCAAACAATATGAAAGAGCTTCCAGCACGGTTTCTGGCTGCCCAACTTGACCTAAGACAGAGGAGACACTCAATACCACTGTTTCTGACCCTATGGCATCTGATTGCCAATCTCCATTGTAGAGGCGTTGTGTGAAGCAGTAGCTATATATAATGTCAGCCAAGTGATAGGCTAAGAAGGGTGATGGCTCTCTAGAAACAAGTTTCTTGACAGGAGGTATCAGGGACTGGAAGAATCTCACTAGGTTGGTACCCTGCACCATCATGTGATGATGATGCTTCCTCTTTGGTAAGTGGCTGAACAAGTCTGGTTCCTTCCTTGCTAAGAGAGACAGTTCTAGCAGAAGACTTCAACCACCATGGATCCCATGGCTCGACCAGCTTGCTGAGTTCTCCAGATGCCACAGCTCTTTGGAAATGTTTCTTCTCTTCTGCCGATAAATCATTAAAATTGATTGGACCACCCGCAATGAAGAACAATATATGAATTCTGTCAGCTTCCTGGGTGAAAGCATCAGAGCACACAGGTTAAATAGTACTCTAACTCCAACCCAAGGAGTTAGAAAAATCGGTTAAAAAGGAAATCAAAATATCAGAAGTACTGAATGATAAGAAAAGAAGAATCAATTAGATGCCATAACTTAAAAAAGAAAGAACACAAAAACATACCAGATAACACCTTCTGAACAGTCTCCCCAGAAAGAACAGAATCTATAACATACCAGATAACACCTTCTGAACAGTCTCCCCAGAAAGAACAGAATCTATCAACAAATAAAATAAGAGAAAAATCAGGAAAAATCCCTTATATTGCAATTGGAAAGTTAGCTATTTATAACATGTCAAATCAGTGCACTAATTATGTACAAACCTATTCTCAAGAGTTCACATTTCTATTTTACTGAAACACAAGTGCATGACAGCCCAGAAAATCCATGTTAGAGGACAGTTATTCTACACTATAATGAGGAGGGGGGAAGAGAGAGAGAGAAGGAAAGAAAGAAAGAGCTTGTTTTGTGTACCCTCCTCAACGAAAGAAGAAAAAAGTAGGGAGAAAGAAACTAAAAAACTTGCCCTTCTAACAGTTGAAAGCCACAAAAATCTCACTAGCTTTACATTTCCATAAAAATTAAACGGAAACATGAACAGGGATAGAATTATAACCACATTATCATTCTAAAACTCCAACAAATTATAGCTTTACGAATCCCATTCCTCGGCTAATCATCAGACCAAAAATTACCATCATTCACCAATCAACTTTCACAATTCCAAAACTAACAAACTGAAATTGTTTCTCCACCAAGACAATTCTCATCAAGACTTTGCATTAAATAAATAAAAAATTGTTACCATCCTCAAGATCATCGTCTTCCATGCTATCATCCATTCCTTCTTGCTCCTCGGAATGAAACCTTTTCAAAATATCAAGCATTTTCCGCTTCGTTTCCTCTTCCGCTTCCATCCTCTTCCATCACGTTTTCTCTCATAAAAGACTCTGTACATCTCTCACCATGCGACTGCTCACACCGTAACAAAACTAAAATCAATGACAAAAAAAACAAATAAATTATCACAAAACCAATCATTAAAAAATCAGGGAAGAGAGCAGTGGCCAGAATTGCACCGGGGACAGGTTTAGTGTGAAAATTACTTCTGGCACCGACTCAATTTGAAAATTAAGTTAGATTACGAACAACAACTTAATGGCGGTAATTGAAGAAGAAATCAAGGACATACACGTGGCAGATGAAGCGAGAAGGAGGATCGAGAGGGGAAGCATTTGAAGGTTTCTCTGAGAAAAGAGCCGTGTCTGCCATTTTAATTATAATCACGAACACGAAATCAAAACAAAATCCAGAGAGAGGGAGAGGTCGACTGTTACCGTGAGGAGAGAGAGTCGATTTTAATGGCGGTTTCGAAAACCCTTGAAAAGTCCTGGATTTAGAATTCATTTGTAAAAGCGAGAGTTTTGGGTCTCTGGGCTTAACTGGTTTGGCGGTTAATTTGAAATTGACAATAAATTATGGGCCTGAGCCCAATAATAAATGGGCCAACGTGATGCTGAAGTTGACCCATCTCTATTTTTTTTGGCGGTAAAAAAAGCCATAGATTTTCACATGAATAAGAAAGTTTCCGACAATAATATACAATCACAAGGTGGTCCGAGTAATTTATAAATAGAAACCTTCTGTTTGATTTGATATATATATATATATATTATGCAAATTTTGAAGAATACAAGTTAACAGATGAATTCCAATTTGCATGGTTGACGATAACCTGGTAACTAGAATTAAAGTAGTCCTGTGAGCTGACTAGCTTTTATAAGTTTATGTGCATTGCTACATTGATCCTTTTTTTTATTACACTGCATCCATCCGGTCTAAAAGTTTCCTTTTCCACTGATACTGATATGGAAACTCAGACCCTTTCAAGAGCCTTCATAGTTTGCTGATCATCATTTAGTTGACTTGCTACAATTCTATTAGTATTCGGTTGATTTTGTTTGTCCTTCTCCTGAACTTCACCCTTGAATTCAGCTAACTCAGCTAGTTCTTCCACTGTTTCTACAATAGCTTGGATCCTTGAAGAGATTTCTATCATTAGCGAAGCAAAAGTTACCACTGGAATAACTTCCAGGAGATGGGTTGTGGAGGTTGTTTCTTCTGTTCCCTTGCTTTCAGGATGTAATACTTCTGGTGGACTCAGCAATTTAGGAAGAAAATTTAGTTCATTTTGCAGATCTTGCACTGTACTCCTCATTTCTTCAACTAAGAAATCTATGGAGGGTGATCTTTTCATTGTCTTGATAGTTTTTGCTACCTCTTTCATAACACTGGAAGAGTTGGAGCTCACTTTCAGGCAAATATTGCTCAGATGCTTCTTTGTGAATTCAGAGGCCTGTTTTCAGACATTGAAGTACGGGGGGGAATCTGTCAGGGAAAAAAAATATTGGCTTCATAAGTATCAAGGAAGAGTGTGGGAAAATTGTTACCTGATTTTCTGAATCAATGCACCTTTTAAGAGCCTCAACACAGCAAGCGCAGCTGCGCATTGATGCACCAATTTTAAGGTATTGTTGCCATGGATGTTTGAAGTTGAAGCGGCCATGCGCAGGCTCCCATCTAGCAAATTTGGCCTGTAAGGAAAACAGTGTTATCCACAGCTTCAGTCAAATATTCTGAGAAATTTTATGTTCGATCCATTTTTTTTTTGGCAAGTCCTGTGCATACCATGGATTCCTCTGTGGCCTTGGAACTGAGCACACATTTGTAACCAAGCAATTTCTTGTCAGGTTGTTTATCTCTGTCTTTAAGTTCACCATTGTAATTGAAATGCTCATCTACACAACCTGAAATGTGGTGGATTTGATAAATTATTGTGAAACTGGAAAATACTCATCTTAAAGTGTCTGTCTTGCAAGTCACATACCATCTAAAGAATTGGCAAGTTTGTCCATGTTGCAGCTGATAAGAATATGCAGCTCCTCGCCAGCCCAGATGGGGCAAATAAACATGGTAACAAGAATGCATAAAGAAGTTCCGATGATAATGGTAGATATTCTTTGATGAGCCACATCAAACAATTTATCCACTCGATAACCAGACACAGTGACAAGACTGAAAGTGAGGATAAAGATCATGGCACCATAATCAAACCGAGCTTTCACTGAGGGAATAAATCTAGAGAAGGTTGCAGTAGAAGCTGAAGAGAAAGATATTTAACACTTGATTAACTAGTTGTCTTTGTTTTCATTTTGTAAACTAACTTGTAATAAAATGTTAGTTCATCGATGCACACCTAACAAGAAAACTGAAGCTCCAGTGATTAAGGGCTCAAATTCCTGTCCAGACTGACTAGCCACCCAATGGACACCAAAGGCAAGAAAGCCAGCAAGAGTTGTTCCAAACACTCTATTCAAACTTTTGCATATCGTTGCACCTGCAGAATAATAATCAGGTTAAATCCAAAGATTAATGTAAAATGGCCTAGCCTTTTAGGTCACTAGCTCAAGGAATATTGCAGAATTCATACAAAAAGAACTAGTTCTTTGTTTTCCTTCAATGCTTGACCATCAAATAGTAGGGTGGGCCAATGACCATGAATGATGATATATTACAGAAATTTGGACATTGATGATTCAGTGTTTCAACAAATTTGGAGTACTTACCTACAGTATTTTCAAAGACTACCACAACTGTCATTATAGCCCACATAGCATTTCCACCCACACTTTTATACAGAGGTCTCATGAAGTAAAAGAGTGAGACAACAGTGAGTGCCATTCCTACTTTTAGACAATGGATCACTTTTCTAGGGTCATCTACCCCTATATCCCATGCTCTCTTTAAAAACTTCCATACTTTCAAAACCAACCCTGCTATCAAACCCTTTAGCCCTATCCATATTCTGCTGACAGGCCCAGCATCTGGGACCAAACACTTTGATGACCCATCTCCCAAAGTTATTCTCCACTCCACTCCACTCGTTGCCTTCTCCTGATGAGCCATATTTTACACTTCACTTGTATCCCTAGTCCCTAGTAAATGATGGGATACCTTGGAATGAGATAGACAAGATAGGTGATACTAGGGAATTCTGCAGTAGAGATCAGGAAATGAGTTAGTTGCAAAGCACCCTATTTCCGTGGAATTGGAAGGTGATTCTTGGATTGGATGAAAATGTTGCTGACTATTGAAGTGTGTGAGTGTGTATATAAAGGAGGCATTTGTTACTTTGCACTGAATTTGTTTATAAAACAAAATAGAAAAAAAAAACTCCACTGACATGGGAATTCTAGAGGATCATTTTTAATTCTTTTTTGGTAGGTAAAGTTATGATTGTAGAAAAATCTCTCTCTTACATGTGTTCACTTTAATGTAAAGAACTTTATTTATTAAATTATTGACAAAATCAGGTCCTTAACCTCATCCTTTATTTCTTCATCAAGCCATTTCTGCTATAGAGGGAGACTTGGGATTCTTGTGACCTAAACAAAATTTTAGGATATATCGGTTGACATTTGTGTCCCAGAAATGAAAAGTCAAACGCCATGCGATGATGATTTGGATTATAGGAAGCTCAAATTTTATGTGTTCTACAGTCCAATGTTTCTTCTAAGTGGATCTTTGATCAGACTCCTCTCAGGTCTGTCTCCTATAGATAAGAAAATTAGGACTCAGCGCCACCATCATAAGATAAATCATTTTTATATATACAGATATTTCTGATGTGGGATCTTAGACTATCCTAATTTAGCGATTGCCATTGTGGTCCTATGCTACTTTACTATTTTGTAAAGGCAACGCCCTATGCTCTATCCCAGTATTTGTACGTTTTCTTGTAAGATCGACACGAAAATTATGGTTATTTGTTTTGAAAATAGAACTTAGCAGAGGAGTCAAAATTTGTTTCCGACGATATGCATGGTAAAGTATTAATCTTATACCAGACAAACATCTGCATGCATTTTCAAGTCCAGAATAGTAGTGTAGTCAACTTGTTTCTGTGCAGAGAGTGGCATGTTTCACTTATCTTATCCACTTGAGGGGGAAATGACCTGTTAATGCTTCTGCTTTTCAGAAAGGAAAAACGACGAATGTATCTCTGCCCCTCTCTACATGACCGAATTGCTTACAATTCACATCTAGATAACTAGATTTCATAGAAAAATTAGGTATAATCATCAGACTATTTTATTAGGTCTTCTCTTATGTATTCCATAAGCAGGCTTTCTACGTTCTGTAGAACGCATAGCCAAAGCCCCGAGATTTTCCCTTTTTAATCTACTGGAGAATATTACAGCTTCTCAATCTCCTACGTACATACAACAGGACACGCGTGCGTGCGTGCGTACGAAAGAGATTCATAATCCTCATGAGCTTGCTGTGAAACCTTCTTTTAATTAGTGGCTTTCAGCCATAGTGGAGAGTCCAATATGAATCTAGAAACTCTAGTATATCCTATCATTTGTAAGGTGGAATAGGACAAGCACAGCAAGTGGTCTTGACATGCCTTTTGAAACTGCAAATAAGTTGCAGCTGTTAATTACCATTTGTTAAATACTGCAGCATATCCAAATGAATTAACTTTTTGTTAAGATTTTTATTAAATCAAATGCTTATACCCGATTCAAGATATTTAAACACGATAATCAGTCAAGTTCAAGATAATATGGGTCCGATAAATATATCACATCCAAGATATTTGGATTTGATAGTCCGCCAAGTTTAAGGTTCGCAGAACTGATCAATATGCTAGACGTAAGGCACTTGGATTTGACAATCCGTCAAGTCCATGACACTTGACAGTCAGCCAAGTCTAAGGTAATGTGGATCTGACAAACATGCTAGATCCAATGCACTTGAACTTGGTAGTCCGTCAAGTTCAAAGTAAAGTGGGTTTGACAAATATACCAGACCTGAGATACTTGAACTTAACAGTTAGTCAAGTTTAAGATAATATAGATCTGACAAACATGCTAAACGTGAGATACTTGTACTTGATAACCATTCAAATCCAAGGTAACATGAGTTTAGCAAACATGCCAAACCAAACAACTTAAATATTATCAAATTTTAATACTTGATCATAAACGATCTTCTATAATATAAATGTTAAAGATATAATAAACCACAATGTCTCTCCATCTAAAATAATTGTTCACACTAAAATAATGATTTCCCTATGCTTATAGGTGTAATAAGATCTCTTAAATGGCCTACCATACTTATTATCTCATTAATGATATATAAGAGATATTTACTTCTTATTAATATCGTCGAAAGTAGAGGACTTTCCAACTCTTTTTTTTATATATGAAAATGACAAGATTTGGAGGGTATAAATACCCCCTGAACCATCTAGATAAATGATTCACAACTTCTCATCTCTTAAGATAAAAATACTTAAATTTCATAGCATTAACAAACTTAAAACTAAAAAACAAACATCTTTGTTCATGAAATTTAAGACTCTTTTAAGTTATTTAATACATTTCTTATAAAGATAATAACTTTATAATCGGAAAGTATTTAAGTCTCTCCAATTGAACCTGTTTTTATAAGTAATCAGAACTTCTATTATAAACCTGGAGTTCTTTAGATTAAGAAGAAAAAATCCAAATACATGAATATTAATTAACCGCTATTCCAAATACTAAATAACATTTTATTTATATATCTTGAATTTTAAAACATCATCCCTCTAAATTAGGTCATGACTTGGACTCTTCAAGTTTTCCCTATTTATAAAACTTGTAAATCACGGTTTAAGGAATTAAGCAAGGCTTTTAATTGGCCTGTGCTTATTTCACTTGAATGGAAGGAACACTTATCTCCTAATGCATGCATGCTAGGAGCTTTCCCAGTCCACAAATGCACTGATTTGAAAGGCACGTCCAACTATCAAAAGTTGCTTCTCTTTCCACACCGTTCAACTTTCTCTCATGCTTAATTATATAGTACTAACAACAACAGTATTGACAAGCAGATATCAATGACCTTTTAATCAAATAAAATTTATGGCTTAACATTTGCATTAGGAAGCATTGTGCATGTCTTTCCGTAGCTTATTGGCTAGAAGTTATATTTTCTGATGTATGGCAGCAAAAATGTTGAAGCATGCTTCACTCCACATTTAATTCCTGGTGGAGGAAGCACCAAGATGGCATGTCCTTTGACGTGGCATGTCAGATCTCTCATGAAAACTCCTACCCACTGTTGGAAATTTGTTTTCTGATTAAGTTATGAACAAGAATATATATACCTACCTAATGTAATAGCTATATTACCATGGAATCTCTTAGTGCGTGGTGATTTATTCATAAATAACAGTACTTTATGTTAAACTATGAGGACTGTCACCGAAGATATGCATAGCGATCGAGGATGATGACAAGGTATTGATGTTGAGAGCAGTGCACTAATATATTAAGGCACTTGGAATCCACGAGAGCAGAGCAAATTTAAGTTCTAATTCTGTGCAGGATAGGGACTTCATCTTCACAGGGAAACGTTTGTAATATTAAGCTTTAATTCTGTGCATGATATGGACTTCATCTACACAGGGGATCATTTGTAATGCTGCCTGCAATACAGGTTAACCAGTTATACAGCTACACTGGCTGCAACAGATTAAAACCATTCGGGTGATTTTGGGGGCTTAAATCCAGTTTGCTTGCTTGTTCATTTAGCCTACAGGTTACAATTTCTACAAGCTGTTTCACAGCAGCAGTTTAGAATCTGATTGAGCAAATGAAAGCATAAGAGAAGCTCATTTTCCTCAAGATGTTTTTGAGAAGAATTCCAGTAACGGGGACATCACATAGTATCTCAGCTTATTATTTTGCCATGACCTATATGGGTTTACCGTATTGAATTTCAGAATCCTATTTTACATGTTAGTTAATCTATCAGAATTAAAATTAAATATTTCACCCAAATTAAATTAAAAAATTAAAAGGTATATCAGGCATTCACCATGGATTGTGAATGTTTTTACTAATGTCATGAGAGATTCTCCGTGATTTTATGGTGTGATTCGGTTAAAAATAAAATAAAAAATCACTACCTTATTTTATAATTATCAAAAATTCTAATTAATTTTTAGATATTTTTTAATAAGAAGTTGATTATGCTAAAGAAAAGATAAAAATTACTCTAAAACATCTCACCTAAAATAAACTGCATTGTTATTTGATTTATATAGTGAAAATACTTATTATAAATATATGCTTGAGATTTAATTAAATTAAATACATATGTTTATTAGAGGTAAAAATTTATAGGATATTGATTTGAGATTTTAGCTTGACAATAAAATATAGTCCTCAATTTTTTATTATTATTATGAGGGCAATATTCAAAATAATAATTACTAGAGACTCGGGTTTTGAATTATTTCCTTTAATTATCCCATTTACATTAATACACCATAAATTAATTATTACCACAAGCATATCCATTACAAATAAATATAAATATTTCAACCAACTCAATATAAACAATAATATTTGAATATGAAAAGAAAGAAAATCATAAATATATTATAAATTTATTCAAAACATCATACACTTCAACATACATATGTTATTCACAATTTAATAAAATAAATCACATGAACAACAAATAAATCACATAAGGTACCAAAATTAATATTTACGGGTCGTTGAGTTGGCTGGAATGGGAAGAAAATTGATGGAACAAAAGAAACATCCTTGACAATGTATAGTATGCACAACCTTATAGTCTGGATCTTGAAGCTCTATTGCACGTGCCGCCGGGGCAGGTAGTGAGGACCACTCTAAAGGGTGGCCAACTCCTTTCTCTTCCCCATGCTATGGGCATTGTCGGCCACCTCCCAATATACTAAAATATAGAACTTTGAGGGGGTATAGATCAACTGGTCAGATTCTAAGTTTGCTTTCTAGAAGTCACCAGTTTGAGTCTCACAAACCTTAGGGTCACTGGAGGCTTACATGGTCATTAACTTCAGGGCTTGTGAAATTAGTCGAGGTACACACAAACTGACCCAGACACCTACGTTAATTAAAAAAAAAACAGATCGAGAAGTTGTTGTTGGATTTTCTAAGAACTTCATAAGCTTTTTTTTTTTTTTGCTATTTTTATATGTTTTTGTTTGGAAGAGTCTCTCCCCTTTAATCTCATGTGTCCATCTCTTTTTGTCTAAATGTTTGCTATTTATACCTAATAAGATCTCATACAAAACATGAAAAACTAAACTAGAAAAATAATCTTACACAATTATGTTGTTTCTTTCTTAACCATGAGTTCTTGATTAATTAATATCCTCTTCTACAGTGTGTTATCTCTCAATAATCTTTTAATTTTATTTTATCCTCTCATTTTTTTTTCTCGTTTGCATAATTTTTTATTATTTTTTTAATTCCCTTTTGCTTACCTTCTTCTTAATTGACTCCTTAAATTCCTTTTCTTTTCATTATTTAGAAGATTAAATGCAAAAAAAATAAATTAAATAGAGAAAATAAGGATCAAAATATGGGTTATGAAAATTGATTCAAACAATCTTAACCTTTTTTTTTTGTTTTTTTTTTCAATGTGGCCCTTCCAAAATTGACACCAAAACAAATTTCCAGCCTCTTGTTATTTTTTTTCTATTGTAGTTGAGGTGTGTTTTTAGCATTGTTGGTCTCCTAAAATTTTTTTTTTATATTTCTAATCCCTTTTTTCTGAGACTTTTAATTAAATACGTATTATGGATTCACTATGGATTGTGAATGTTTTTATTGATTCACCCAATGTTTTCTTCTTTTTTACCCTTTTTTTGGTTATTTTTTTTTCCATTGTGATCTTTCCATAATTAATTTATTTAGAATTGGATTTGATAATTTGTTTAAGTTAACTTCGTAGGGTTTTCTCTAAATGTTGAAAAAAAAGTTAGAGCATTAAATTGAGGCTTAATTTGGAAAAATCAAACTCATTTTTCTTGATTAATTATAATTAAAACTCCAAGGACCGAAATGGACGCCGAAACAAATTCCCAACTTCTTTCTTCTTCTTTTTTTCTACTGTAGTCTAGGTGTATTTGTATCATTTTTGGTCTCCCAAGTTTTTTATTTTTCATTTTTATTCCAT
>Ga0325402_1005556_pt1 | contig 11819 bp, 6 predicted proteins | sample PopdelMetagenome_22_FD_207212 | JGI IMG/M metagenome (GOLD analysis project Ga0325402, IMG submission 207212) | Populus deltoides microbial communities from Bellville, Georgia, United States - Xylem-PdKOR-R3 | ecosystem: Host-associated > Plants > Phyllosphere > Stem > Wood/Secondary xylem...
CTGAACAAAATCATAGTCCCACATGGAAGTTTGGTAATTTGCCGACCTCCGGACAATTTGGTCATCATCTCCGGTGGCAACCATGCATCGACCTTTAGCAGGTACAGAGCGAGAATTCTTGCTTGATTCAGATTCTACTAAGGGTCGACTAGGAGATGCTAATGTGGGGAGAGTGCTAAACGATGAATCCAAGTGGGTGGGAGCCATTCCAAAGTGTTTTGGACTAGAAAATTTTTAGTGATGAAAATTCCAACTACCTCTTTATATTTATACAACATTCACACGTGTTTGTATATACACTACATTTACACCTTTTTTATAAAAAATTTATAAAATGATGGCATGTGTTTCTTATTGTTGTCCACTGTTCCTAAAATTTAAGATTTTATTGGAGTTGTTATGTAATAATAATTTAAGGGAGTTAAAAATTTTAATTAGATATTAATCCTAAAAATTCAGGTTCTAAATTATTTATGATTAAAAATAATAAACATTACTCTTAAAACATACTTTCAAGAGAAAAATTACTCTTATATATAATTTTTTTATTTAAATATTATAATATTTTGAGCTTGTTTATAAAATGAAATTAATCTCTAAAAATAATAATTAATTACTAACTACGATATAAACTGTACACTAGAGTCCCCACCACCCCCCTCCGCCACCAAGTCACCAAACTCCCACCAACTCCTTGTAACTTCTTCGTAGTTTCATGTGTAAAAAAATTTTTACTTTTCAATTTTATTTAATTTAAAATTAAATATGTGATATGTCAAAAATAAAAAACAACAAAATGATATCAATTTTTAAAAATAAAAAACTCATCTAAAATGTTAACATTTAACTCTGAAAAAGAGAATTGCAGTTTTCACGCCAGTTTTTTTATTAAAAAAAAAGTGTCGATGAATCATATTTTTTTTTTAAAAAAATTATATTGTTATTACTAAAATTAGACATAATTCATATTTGAGAATTGGTTGTTGGACCGCACACAATGACATGATAAATGGTTATTGAACCCCGTCATTATTTTTTATTTATTTATTTTGGGCATTTTATAAAATACAAAAAAATACATGTATATTAAGAAATACCCATAAAAATACTTAAAATTATCTGAAAGTCCCTGACTAGAAAAAAGACTGAAATACACCTGGACTTCTCATAAAATTATGAAATTGACCCAGAGGCGCGTATAGCCCAGCGCAGCCGCTGTTGGAAGGCGACGAAATTATTCGGCCAGATCACGGGCAAAAGAGGGCAGTTTCTAGTAGATCTGGAGGAGTGGATTCTGATGATGGTGGTCGTACACACCAAGCCGACATAACAGATTAATGAATTCAATATGTTCCACTGTATCCTTTTTGGATGCCATTAGCATGTACTTCACATTTTCCTTCAACACTTGTACTTGTCTGGTGTACCACTCGAATTCTTGCAGTGAAATATTCAGTAAGAATCAACTGTCTTATTAATTAGATTTTAAAATGATTGCTTTATATATAAAAAAAGAGTTAGTTATAACTTAATCTCGAGTTTATCCGAACTAATTATTAAAGTTTTAGAAACTATATGCTTAATCCTTAAAAAGAAAATGAATTTTACTCTATAAAAGGATGAATTCTTTGTTTAAAATGAAAGCAATCAGCGGCTAGACAAAAATATAACTACTTTAACATCAACTTTGACCTAAGAGGAGCGGAGATATAAGATATATATTTATCATTTTATCATTAAAAAAAAACCACAAAAAAATAATATATAATTAAAAAAATAAAAAACAAATGATGAAACATCATATTATAATCTTAGAGCAGAATTGTATGATAGATCCCATAAATTTAATGGCTCTAAGGGCTTGTATATAGTTTTGAAACTAAATTTTTTTTAATACCGCTAGACATAGATAGAAGAGAAGTAGTTTTCCTTGTTATTATTTGAGGTGTACATTTGAAAATTTTAAAGTGACAATTCAAAGCTTAAGGTGACACGTTTGAAAATTTTAAGTTGAAAAAGGTTTTTACTTGCAGGGATGGGATACGTAAGAAAGTTGGTTGAGTTATTATTGAGCCAAAAAATCAAGAGTTGATGCAATCAAGAGATGATGAAGCAATTAAGTTGACATTTGAAAAAAGAAGTGAATGATAAAAATTTATGTACTCGATTGAGATAAAATAAAAAATAATATACCATATATTTTAAATTTCAAAGGATAATAGTTACTGGTGACTTTAGAAAATTCGAATTTTCTGGGTATTTTTTAAACATAATTTTAAGGAATATGTTTGCCAAAAGAATTCAAAGCTTTTCGTGGCACATTAAAGTAAATTAAAGGCCAATGCCTATTACTTACTATGCTAAAAAGAATAAATTTATATTAAAACTAGTTTTTCTCATAATACTCATCTTCCTATTTGCTAAAAAGATAAAAGTTATGAAAATAATATAAAAAATAATTAAAATTTATCTCTTTCAATCATATGAATTCAATTTATCAATTTGACATTTGAGGTGTACATTTGAAACTTTTAAGTTGAAAAAAGGTTTTACTTGCAGGGAAGGGATATTACGCAAGAAAGATGGTTGAGTTATTACTGAGCCAAAAAATCAAGAGTTGATCCAATCAATAATAAATTGTCAATTTTAGTTTTTTTCCTCCAATAATTGTAATTTTAACAAAAGAGAGAGAGAGAGAATATTTTAATTGGGAAAAAGGAATTCCCTGGGACCCAATTTAAGTTGGGAACTTATGTGCGAGAAGTTATCCCTAAAGTAAAATTGCAAAATGACATTTGAGTGATTGGTACGTAGTCTGATTTTACATGTGCTTTGCATTTGTCAATTTTATTCAAGATTACTGCCAAATGCTTTAGAACACTGTATAGGTAGTGACTTTTATTTTTCTCCATTTAATTTTCCATTTCAACATTTTTCACGAAACAAGTACGGTCATAACCCATTTTTGGTTATTTCCAATTCACATTTTTTTTCCTCTTAAAAAAAATCAAAAAATATAACAGTGAAAAGAGGATGTCAGAATGCTCAGAAAATAGTCAAAATTTGGTTGGGGAGGTATAAAAATACAAAAATTAAAATTTGACAGTATTTTATTGACTGATAATAGCCCTGTTGACAAAGAAAATTCAATTTAAGAAAGAAAAGTTCAAAATTAGATGTTGGTGGACTCAATTAAATTATATTGAAGGTTTAATTGAATTTATGGAGGGTTTGATTGTAAGAAAAATTGATTTTGGAGCTAATTTGAGCTTTAATTGGAAGAAATTAAAGTTCTAGGGTCAAATTATAATTTTGAGAGTTAATTTGGTCAAATCAGGGGCTTAATTGCATAAATATTGAAGTTTGATGGCTAATTAGGGACTTAATTGAAGAAATCCAAAACCAAGGACCCAAATGCAAAACGCGCTTAAATTCAAGGATTGGCTTGAAATCTGGTGCTTTGGCGCCGGTTTTCATTTAAATGAAACGGCGCGTTTTAAGCAAAACGACGCCGTTAAATGCGTTTAAAAAAAAAAGAGATGAAATGGTGCAGTTTTGAGGGGGCACCGTTTCTTCTTCTTCTTCCCCTGGACGTGCAGCAGGGGAAGAGAAGTTTTGTTTTTTCTTCCTTGTTTCTTCCTCTCTCACTCCCCACGAGCCCTGTTAAAACCAAAACCGGATGCCACCCGCACCTCCTCATGATGAGAAGACAGAGAAGCCATGCCCCGCAAGCGGCGCCTCCATTGGCCACCTCGGTCGGCGCCACAGGAGTGCAGGAGACGTGCGCCCCATGCATGGGCAGCGATGGGACGGGGCAGGGTCGACCCTGCTCCCCCTGCCCCTATAAATAGTGACCCAAAAGGAAGAAGAAGGGAGGAAGAAAATGGCAGAAAAGGGGGGGAAATTGAGAGAGAGAAACCGACTGTGTAGAGAGAGAAACGATCGAAACTGAGAAACACAAAAAACCAGGGATATCGACAAGGAAACCGAGAGAGACAGTCAGGGAGAAGGAAGAAAAAGGATAGAAAGGATAAACCGGCGGGGGAAGAGGACACCGATTGGTATCTCTACACAGCGGAAGCGCCACTGCTATCACCGGGTTTCACCGTCACCGCCACCGCATCGCCGCCGAGAACAGTCACCAGCCCCACCGTCAGCTCAACCGTCCAAGATCACCGCCTCAGGTAATTCTTCCTCCCCCCCATAGTCTCCGGTCATAATTCATCTTCTTGCTTACAAAACGTGCACTGTGCACGTTCTGCATGCAAGAAGAAAATAATTAGCCAGTTACTGTGCATGCGCACAGTAACCCGCTAATTAATTAACTGGTTACTGTGCTCATGCACAGTAACTAGTCATGGGTTTCTTTCCTTCTCCGACGTGCTGGAACATCAGCCCAGCCCACGTGGTTTGGCTGAGTCCAGCCCCGTTTTGCTCCGGGCATGAACATCAGCCCAGCCCACGCGGCTGGGCTAAGTCCAGCCTTGTAGTTGGGCCAATACAGCCCAGTCCATTTCATTTTTTTCTCGCTTTTTGTTTTTTGTGTTTTTTTATTTTATATATATATATATATATATTTTATTATGATACAGCCGAGCCCAGATCATGAGATTGAGAATTTCCAATACAAGTAGATACCTAATTGAGAAAAAGGAATTCCCTGGGACCCAATTTAAGTTGGGAACTTATGTACGAGAAGTTATCCCTAAAGCAAAATTGCAAAATGACATTTGAGTGATTGGTACGTAGTCTGATTTTACATGTGCTTTGCATTTGTCAATTTTATTCAAGATTACTGCCAAATGCATAGCTAGTGACTTTTATTTTTCTCCATTACTGCCAAATGCTTTAGAACACTGTATAGCTAGTGACTTTTATTTTTCTCCATTTAATCCACTTCATATTGGCTGTTTTTAATAAACACTTTGTTAAAAAAAAATAGTAATTGTGATGTTCAGGTGTGACAAAGTAACAGCCATGAGAACCATGTGAATTCATATATTAGGGCACTTAATTTAATCAATGTTGGTGTTGCAAGATTTGAAAGTGTATTTACCATTTCAGTCAGTTTCCCATTACTATGTATCCTCTGTGTGAAGCCTCAAAGTACATTTAAATATTTCAAATGGATATTTTAATTCAAAGTACATGAGTTAAAGTCACCCATATTTGTTATCATTATGTCAGGATTGTTGAATTTTAATATTAATTAGGATTTAAATTTATAAAATTTAAAATTCGTAAGAATTCTAATATTATTAAGACTTTACAGTATTTAGATTATTATCAGTTGGAGATTTAACCACTTTTCATCATAGACTTGCGATTTGGAGTTTAGGCTTGCTTCCCTCGTGGCGTCCAACTTGCACATTACCTTGGATACAAGTAAAGCCCGCCCAAAACCCCTATAGGAAATATATGTTTGTTCCAAAGAAAGTGCTTTGAGTATTTTGTTGGAAAATATTTTTTATTTTTGAAAAATAATTTATATACAAAGTGAATTTCTAGAAAGTGAATTATTTTATGATATTTAGTAATGTCATGAAAAAATAAATTGTAAAACATTTTCTAGTATTTGGCAATGTCATGAAAAATAACTTATTACTATTTGTTTTCAAGTTTATTAAAAGAATGGCGAGTAAAAATTTGACTGATAAAAAAATTACAAGATGATAAAATTGTAAAAAAATTAATTTCATAAATTATTTCAAATAAAAAATAGATACTAAATCTTATAGATGAAAAAAATAAAAGAGGATGAAATTGAAAAAAAATAAATTCAATTTTATTAATATTTCAAGTAAAATACACAACAATAAAAAAATAGGGACCAAATCTGATAAATCACTACCGGAAATGTAAACCCCCGTAAATAAAAATAAATAATAATAATAATAATAATAAAAACAACACATAGGATCGAAGTAATGACATTTCGATGAGTAATGGATATTCGGTATGAAATAAATGAATAAATAGTAGGAATGACAATAAATGTGTCATGTGAGAGAGAGAATGATCTCCATAAACAAATTTAAAGATATTGTTGAAGTCGAAAAGAGAGTCATGATTTTTAGTTTAAAACTTGTAACGTTAGCGAAACCAGTGACGAGTTTTAATGGATAAAAGAATAAGAAAAAAAACCAGAAGATATGTAAACCCCGGTCAAAACACTTATTTTGACAAATTAATGATAAATGTGGTAATATTGATTTTATTGAGTATAAATTAAGGGGAAATGTCACGAGGATCTAAGTAAATAAATTAATGCATGAAATTCAGAATTTAGCGTAAAAGACATTGATTGTCTAGTTTTACGGTATCGATGATATATCTCAATCCGACTGTTGGATCGGGCTGAAATTTTATAAGGAATCTCCAAACATATTATTTTATATTAGGTTTAAATTTCATGTCAATCGGAGTTTGGGAAGGATTTACAAGAGCACTGAAAATCGGGTAAATTGAAGAAGATGACACAAGGCGCATTAATAAGGGTATTTTTGTAATTTTATCAAAACAAATACTCTCCTCTCCTCTCTTTAAAAACAGAGCACGTCCTCTGCAAATGGAAAAACAGGAGGGAGACCATTTGTTTTGTCCCATTTTCTTCATTTTCTCTTCATTTCTTCAAGCTAAATCAAAAGGGAGTGTCCTCCAAGAAAACAAATTAAATGACAACTTAGAGAGTTATAGAGCTTGAGAGAAACAAAGAGAAAAAGCTGGAAATTGGAAGAGGAGGACATGATTTTTGTAAATTTTTGCAAGAATTCATTGAAATAAGTTAAAGTAGCAAAGGTAAGCAACATACCCTTTAGTAATTTCGTTTTTCTCTCTTGTTCTTGCATGAGGAGAAGAAAACCTCCAAGTTTAAAATTCTAGGGTTCATGTAAATATTTTGGGGGAGTAATTGTTCATGTGAATTTCAAGATTAATTGCATGATAATGGCTTGATTTGCTGAAAAATAGAAGGAATAAATTGATTTGAAACTATGGGTTTTGAGATTGCAACAGGGCAGGAACTTCGGCAGCCGTATTTTGACTTTGCACCGTTGGATTAGATTGAATTTTGGATATGTTATTATACTCAATGTCACCTACATTCTGACCGGAGGGATTGAAAATATCAGATTTCGTTTGAGGGCTGTCACCGGAGGAACATTTCTGGAAAATCACCCTTCAAGACAGCTTTGTTCGTCGACCGTTATATCATCGTTTCACCGTTGGATTTGTCTGGATTTTGGATATGTTATTCATCCAGATGTTATATAAATTCTGAACGGTTTGGATCGGAAAAGAACACTCCTACCAGAAATTATACTTCCCAAACAGCAGGTCTCCAAATTTCAGGTCAGTCCAGTATTGTTCTGATATCGGGAGGTTTAACCGTTGGATGTATGTTAATTTTGGATATGTTATTCTAATGATGATGATGTATAATTCCACCGTTTGGATTTATTGAATTCTAAATTTACAGAATGATGTTTTAAGTTTGGTTTGAGAAATATTGAATTAGAATATGAGGTTTAGCATAAAAAGTATATTTTGGGACTAAGGATAATGGCAATGGGTTTAATGATGATGGTTGTGTTTGTGTTATGTTTGAGTCATGTTTGATGTGTTGATAAGTGATGATATAGTTAAATTCTATAAAGAATAGTGATTGACTAATACTTTGGTTGTGTTAGAATGGGAAATCATGTTGTAAGTTGAATTATGATATAAGGAATCATTTTGAGTGTGCTTTTGGAAAAATTTGGCATGTGTAGTCATTGATGACATTTAAGTTAAATTACATTGTTTGGTGATAGATTAAATGTCTTGGGACAAAAGAAAATCGGTGACGAAAAGTCATGCCCTTTGGACCTTGAAGATCATCGATGAAAAATTGAATTAAATGGGCGTTTAATGTTAGTGTAAATAAATTCTAATGTAAATGAATTTAAATGACAAGTACGAAAATAAAATACATTCATGGAAATTGTTTACGGAAGTATTCAATTTTGTGAATTTATGAATATTATGAATAAATCGGGAAGATTCAATAATGATTCAGGATGTTATATTAAAAATGTAGGAGAAGCATTCACTCGACTTCTCAGGAGCTCGTATAGTAGGAGCTTAAGGAGGGACTGCAAGAGGGGCACAACAACAACAAGGAAGAGCGAGTTGAGCTTCTACAGCTGGTAGGTGTTCTATACCTACACTTTTTACGTAGCGTTAATTTACTAACTTATTAAATTCTTGGTCTTTGTGTCTATGGGTGAAACCACAAAGAGAGAGGATAAAGTGAAATAAACGAGAAATTAAAAATGGATTTGAGTACTTGACTGGGTTAAGAATATGGATTACACTAATAGACTTCGTTGATGATCATTCCTCGAACTTGATTAGCCGGTCCCGAATGCGGAGGCTAATGAAGTTAGTAAGGTTTGCTAACATTGGCATAATCATCCCTGAAAACGAGGGATACTGAACTTGATTAACTATTCAGGTGAGAATAGTTAATGATATTGACCGGTGCTGTCAATATCGACAATCACACGAAACTTGATTAGCCGGTCCTGAATGCGGAGGCTAATGATGTTAGTAAGGTTTACTAACATCGGCATAATCATCCATTAGCATAATCATCCCTGAAAATGAGGGATACTGAATTTGATTAACTATTTGGGTGAGAATAGTTAATGATATCGACCGGTGTTGTCGATATCGGCAATCATATGAAACCTGACTAGCTATTCCTGAAGTGAAAGCTAATGGTGTCAAGAATCTTGACATCAATATTTCCGGAAATATTCCTAGATATTATGGAAAGAAAAATTTGATTGGCTATTTCATTTTAGAAATAGTCGATAACATCAATCAGTGGTATTAATTTTGATGTTTACAATGAACTTGATTAGCCGATCCTGATATGGGAGACTAATAACACTAATGAAAATTTATTAGTGTCAGCATTCCCTTCCAAGTTTTAGGGGAGAGGTATTATAATGATATTTCCGATAGGGAATAATTAAAAATATTAATGAAATGGGGATTGACATCTTGATAGGATTATTCATTCGGCCTTGAAGAGGTGGATATTGATTGGAAATTATGGAATAAGATGGGCGGAGGAACTAGTTACCCGGTGATGGGCTAGTGGCATTAGTTTTGTTTTCTAATGACCGGAATATACAACTTGAGTTAAACTTGTGTGGTGTTAATATTGTCAGGATGACTGACTTGTCAGATTATAAATGGAATGTTGGACGATAACCCTAAACCCTAAACCCTAAACCCTAAACCCTAAACCCTAAACCCATTGTTAAACAAAAATGGTAATTTATGTTTATGTTATGGATTATTGAAGAAAAGAAAAAGAGAGAAACTGATGAAGATCTAATTCTTGTGAAGGATGGAGGCAAATATCGTATCGCTTGGGACGTGAGAATAGAAGTTCATTAACCATGGTAGGTGTTATACACTTAAGGAATGCAATGCTATATATATATGTTGTATTTTGAATTAATTAATGAATTGTAATTGATATAATTTGAGAATCATGTCCTGCGCACATGGAGGATGTCAAAGAAATTATGACTAATAATGTAAATATGTTGTAGTAAGGTTTCGTGTTGTTGCTGGCATGATAAGAATTTGGTGATAATTATACTAGTGTAATAAAATGCCAATAATAGTGATAGATAATGAAATTTGGCCTTAATTATAGTGGTCAAATGAGATTAGGTTGATGAATTAAAGAGAATGATGTATGTATGGTATTCATATTATTTGAAGATGGATCGGATGTGAATATTGTGAAAATGATGGCAGGTTCCATGATAATGAGACATTTTACTGAAAATCTAAAGAAACATTGGAATGTGTCGAAATGGGCACAAGAAATTTGTAAGTTGAATATATTTATGAACTAAAATTGGACCGAAATCATGACGAGTTTGACAACTTATATGGAAAAGCCATAATGGGTATAATAAATGTTGGGATTGAAATTGATATAAAGAGATAGAGTAAGAGGGAGAGAAATCACATGGTAGATATTATAATGGATTAAATGCGCTCGTGAGGTGAAACAAGACACAAAATGAAAATGTTAAATGATTCTAGGAAGGATGAATAGAGACGTAATAATGGAAGGATAAATGAGAATTTCAAGGAAATATGATTGCATATCGTTGAATATATGTTTAATTACTTGTGCATGTATTGTGTGATTTTCCTTTTATGCTATATTTATTATATACATTATGAAATTGCAGGTCCTTCAGATTCACGCCAGGAGTAGCGTTTTAGGTCCTCTAGTCTCCTTTTGTATGATTGAATAAGAAGATGAACATTAATGTATTTTGTCTTTAAGGAACTAAATGACTTAATATGTAATAGTACTCCTTTTACATTAAGTGTCGGACATAAAAATGTATTATTCTGTATTTGTAATCTTAGTTTGTTTACTTGCAATTGTTATGAATTATGTGTGTTAATGGGAAAGAAATGAGCATGCGAAATGTGAGGCATGTACCATGAATGATGTGTTGTTAAGGTTCTACATGATTATGATATGATTGAGAAATGAGTATAACTATACAGGATGATTATCGATAACTTGGGACCTCCAGGTATAAAGGAAACTCTGTCGAAATTTCAGTGGAAATTTCGGCAACTCTCGGATAAGTTCGGTGGATGAAAACAAAATATCCATTTTTTTAAAAGTTAAGGCTCAAAGTTCTTTTATGAATTTACTAAATTACAGGGTGTTACAGGAAATTTGCTAAATAGCAACGGATTTACCGACGAAATATTTCTGTTGGTAATTTGAGGTCGAAATTACCGACGGACAATATTCCGTCCGTAATTTAGTCTATAACTACCGACGGACATTGTTACCAATTGAATTACGGACGGAAACGTTTCCGTCGTAAAAAAAACGTGTCGCTGACGTGGAGGTTTTGGCAGGTTATTTTTTTAGACAGAATCACCGACGGATTCAAAAAGATAGCCGTACAGCGACCGCCGTTTATATTGCCGACGGAATCACCGACAGATTTAAAATGGCAGATCCATGCGGTGACGTGTCGATTGTTCCATTAGAATCATCGACGGATATTCCGTCGGTGAAACCGTCGGTAAAAGTTAATATATGTCCACTCCACCGACCCTCTCCTCCCCTATTTCTCCTTCTTCTTTCTAATCTCATCTCTCCCTATCTGTAAACAACCAGCCCCGCCTCCCCCCCAAAAAAAAATCTCCCTCATATCAGCACAACAAATTATATTTCTTGAAATTTTATTGTCACAGCATCCATGTTCTGATTTACCGAAGGATTTTATCAATTTTTGTAAGTAATTCTTTTAAAATTTTAACATTTAATTAAATGCCAATTTTATCGTTTTTTTAGTATATGTATTTTGTTAGTAAATGTACATGTTTTATTGTTATTTCTCAAACAAATTTGTAGTATATGAATGTATAATTCTATACCTGTTATGGTTTGTTTTAGATTTTGTAAGATTGTATTTGTTTGTAAATTGTTAAAACTTTATGGAACTACCGAAGTACATGTGCTGTTTTGAAATAATTAATAGCTTACTTAATGGGTCCGTTTAAAGTTTTGTCAATGGTATTGCGGAGTGGTAATTTCTGTAAATTTATATATTTTAATTTGTATGGACATTGATAAATGATAATGAATATTTAATATTTATGAGAAGTTGTGATTGGTTTGTTGGATAATCTCGAGGTAAAGTAATATTTTTGCAAGTTTATTTACCTAACTTAGTTAATTAATACATGATGTCATCATAATTTTATAGAGG
>Ga0325402_1005557_pt1 | contig 11818 bp, 3 predicted proteins | sample PopdelMetagenome_22_FD_207212 | JGI IMG/M metagenome (GOLD analysis project Ga0325402, IMG submission 207212) | Populus deltoides microbial communities from Bellville, Georgia, United States - Xylem-PdKOR-R3 | ecosystem: Host-associated > Plants > Phyllosphere > Stem > Wood/Secondary xylem...
CTATGAAATTATTACTTTAATTATTAAATCTTTAGATTTTAAAATTTTCATTATGAGATTTTAATTTTAACAATTTTATAATTTTTTTTACGAACTAATTAACTGGATAGTCCTGAGTTTAATGGATGTTGCTATTTATAAATATGATGTTTAATCACAATTTAAAATGAAAACATTTAAAAGTATACTATTTCATCAAAGCTTGCTGCTGTTATGTTAATTTTTATATATATATATATAATTTTGTATGCTAACTGTCTGCTTTGTCTTACCAAACACTCCGTAAATGCTTTTACCGACAAGAAACATAGCCATGACGGGGAAAGAGGTGCGGCACCGAGCGCTTAGTGAACATTGAAAAAAGGTCGACGATGGTCTAATTTTGTCAAGGAAAAGGTGTAGTATTGCCAAGCTAAAACCTGCATAGGATATTTCCAACTTTTCTGAAAGAAACCTCATTGTCTACATAGCCAAACTCTTGAACCTTAGCATGATAGAGATGCAGTGCCACTGCAGGAGAAAACCAAGGGTATTCGTCTTTGGCCTTAACGAAAATTATTTTTTGAAAACTATTTTTTAAATTTTTCTGTATTTATTTGAGATTAGAAAAGTTTATTAACGGATTTATCTTGGTTTTCAGAAAATTATTTTTTTTATATTTTGAACATAAAATATTTTTTAGAAGTTGTAAAAAATTTAAAAATATCATATTATTTGCTAATTATTTTAATTATTATTTATTTTATCTGAGATAATTTATAAATTTTTTTTTCAATTTCATTCTCATTCAACTTTTTAGTTTGTAAAATTTATTACTTATTATTTTAATAAACTTAAAAAAAATAAAATATTAATAAGTTATTTTCCAGTTTATTTTTCATAACATAACCAAACAATATTTTCCAACTTATTTTTTATTACATCACCACATATAGAAAAATAATTCACTTTCTCGAAATTTATTTTTCAAAAAAACTACTTTCCAGCAATTATGAGCCTAAAAAACAAAATGAACTCCATTTTTAGGCACCCAATTAAAGTGACAAAAGACTATAAGAGATCAGGTGTCCAAAATGATGATCCGGTAAGCTGAAAGAAAAAAACCAAACTAAAGCTGGCATTAAGTTCACACGCTGGTTACTAATTGACTTAAGGAATAACAACAAAACCAATCCATCATTTAAATTACAGTACCCGAAAACTGCTAGAAGCCATAAATGGTGAGAAGACTTAATTTTTTTTAATGGCCTGGGAAAAACAGCATTGTCTTCTCTTGATTGGTTTTACAAGAAGCACCCAGCTAATAGTAATCCAAAAGAGAGAAAAATGGGAGCAAACTAAAGCTGAGCATAAATAGAAACTGGAAATGAATGAGAACAGAGAAAGAAATATGAAAGGCATAAAGAATACAAAGGCAAAAGATAAAAGAAAGAAGGAAAAAAGAACTGGGAGAAAACACCAGATCAGTTCCAAGGATCATCCCAGCCTTGGGGTCCATCTCTTTTAACAAAATCAACAATTGCCTGGACAGCTTCTTGGACTCTGTTCGAGAGGGAGTGGTTACCATGTTCAATTTCAACTTTCTCCGCACCACCCATCACTCTGCACAATCTGAAATGTGTACATAAACAGGCATTCAAGTCACAAGTCTCTTTCTGTCAAAAGCACTTGCACGCACGCAGATATACAGCAAAACATGCCCAAAGTCACTACAATAAGGTATGTTTTATTTTGGTTTTTAAATGTCCATGAAAAAAAAAAAAACCAATTATTGTTGGCTCTATAGTGAATTCAGTGAAAACTCCAAACAAGTGAACAAGATATACTGAAAGTAGTCATGGAAAAACCATCCAAGATAAGAGTTTCTGTTTTCACCTTTCTACCAGAGCTTTCTTATCAACATACTCAGGGACATACTCATCAGCCATTGAAAAGATAACCTGCACAAGAGATGTGGCTAAGTTTTAGGTAATAACAAAGCAACAATATGACAGCATGCTTCTTGAATTGGTAGTTTAGTGCTGAAGCAGACACAGCACTATGTTCATCAGTTGAAATTGGTACCACTGGGCATAAAATATTGATTGCAAAATCTTAATGATTTCATACCACCCTTCATACTGCATTCTCTTTTAAATACCCTTGCATTCTCTCTTACATTCCCCAATGGCAAAACTGGTGAAATCATGATACAAAAACAAACGAGTCGGTTCCTTGGTCTAAGCTGCAAACACTTTTCAATGATGCCCCTTTGCAATGACATGCATTACAAGCATATACCATGAAAAAAAAGAACAGAGTAGGAATATCCCTACCTGGCAAGGTGTGTTGCTCATGTGGCCAAGTCTCATTCTCAGTTGGTCATCACTAAGATCAGAACTGAACAAGTCATCATCCCCCATGTAGGCACAAAGCGAGTGATACCTGAAAAATGCTTTGTTTAGTGACAAAATATAATCCAGTTCTGTGTGGAGAAAAGGTCAATAAAGGTATATAAAACATAAATGTGAAGGTGTTTTTTTTTTCTTTGGAACGTGAAGAATTTTTTATATGCAGGAAATTGAGCAGTTTCACTCAATGGACTTCCACAGCATCTAAAGATTTTGAGCACTCAGGACAAGCAAAATGGCAAAACCAAGAGAGCACATGTGATCTCTGAATTCTAGGGAATATTCAATTATATTTTTTAACACTAGCATGGTTGTAATATATTGCATGCATACCTATAGGCAGTTATTGGGGCAGAGGGATCAGCTTCCTTGGGCATTAATTCCGAGCTCCGACCTTCAGCTATCATGGTGGAAGCCAGGTCTATCATGGAAGCTGTTTCAGGAAGAGTTGCTCTATACTCCCGATCACTAACTGGAGCCTAAACATTCCAATTGGAATTATAAGCAAAAGCTGCAAGTGGGTGCGCAAAGCTAGGCCGTTGCAAGAAATAAAATGTTACCACAGAGATTATAAAAAGTCCAAGTCCAGCCAATGGTAAAATACACATTCTTTGGTATCAAGATCATGTTGATATTTATTTAAACATAAAAGCTATTTGAGCATAGAAAAGTTACACAAAATGATTGTTCACCTTCAGAATCATCAAAGAATGAGGCATGGTACTAGTACCGAAACCAGTTTAGTAACTTAAACCTAATGGAAAGACCAAAAGGTACAGATCTGACACTCAACTTGGACACAAGACAAACTCAAATTGTTTATCTGCCAAATGAAAATCATTCAACATAGAGACTTATCTATGCATCAGTGCAACAACTTATGAATCACTTTCAGGAACTTGGGTATTGAAGTGCAAGATTTTTTCATTGAAGTAGAAATGATAACTTAAACTAAATAGGGCCATAGACTACCTGTAAAATGGCAGCACGGACTGCTCGGGAGCACGCAGCATTTGTTCGCATGTAATGCACAATATCCTAGATTCATGTTAAAACAAAAAAGAAGCTAATCTCATACACAAAGAAAGAAGTGATATGACCCGTTCAAGTTAATTGTGAAAAATCAATCCGAATTCACCTGACAGCCAGTACTGTGCCCAAGTAGTACCACACCCTCAGAATCTTCTTTGTTGATCAAATAACTTACCAGCTGATCAAGTTCTGAGGCATCCTTCAAGAAAAAAATGAAAGAATATCTTAAAGTTTAAGCAGCAAGATATTAAATTCTAAAACCATGAAAAGACTTAATCATGTATGCGTGTCAGAAAAGTATTAATCACTAGGGTACGTATGCCAGATTTAGATTAATCAGTGCTTGATTTCATAAGATGAGTTAGAGCTTGGTCCAAGAACAATTCAACAGTCAAAGTTGGAGCTTTAACTAAAACGAAACAAAACAATCCGATCAACCTAGGAACTCCTATGTATAAAACGGAATCAGATTCACCCCATATCAACATGCACTTGAAAAGAGAGAATGTACTTGTTTCAAGCTGGAGGTGCCGTATCCGGTATATGAGGATGACATAAGAAGCTGAACAAGTGACCATTTCTCCTTATCCAAAGCAATGGCAAGAGGCTCCAAGTATCTGAAAATCAAATAAAGAAAAATCATAACAATACATACTAACATAATTTTCTGCCTTTTGTTCATAGCAACAAAGAAATAAATTTCTATCACTTTGATTAAATGAATGCCTTAATAATCTAAAAATCAACAAATTATATATTAAATAATACATACTCAGTGGCTAGAAAACCATCAGTCAATCCACCAATAAAAATGACCTGTTGTTTATAATCACCGGTTTTAAACGCAACCTGCAGAGCAATCAATCGAAAAATCAAATCCAAACGCACAAATTTAAATTTCTTGGTAGATTATTATAAACTAAATGCGATGAAAATCGATAAAATTATTGAGCTAATTACGTGTTTCAATTGTACAAATCTAAACGAGACGCATCGGCTTTTTAATCAAATTTGATTCAAGAGAAAATTGAAAGAAATTAATCAAATCTGACCTGAATAGGTTTGGGTCCGTACTTGAAAAGCACACCACGGAACTGATTCTTGGCTTTGATAGGTCCAGCATTGTGTTCACTGGAGTTATTCGTCATTTTCACGCTGCCGGATCTATTTGTTCGGCCACGAACAATACCGGAAAACCAGGAAGTTGCCGTCGAAGAAGGTGAGGAAACAGCCGTAGTAGAAGAAGAAGATGCTGATGATGTTGAGAAACTCATATCAATCATTCTTTCGCTGCCATTTACTGTTTAATTCCGTTTCGAACAACGATCTATTTCTTTGGTTTTCTGTTTTGAAACAAGAAAACAAGAAACTGTTTTGTTTTGGGCTGTTTGGTATTTTTCTTTTCTTCATTTTTTTTTGAAACTTTCCACCAACTCACATTTCACTTGAGATTTCTACCATGAAATTACTATTTTATTATACTTTAAAATTCATGAAAAAATTATTGTGTTGGAATTGTATATATAAAGTATTTAAATTATGAATCACACTATAAATATTCAGAGCACGTATCACAAAGAGTGTTATTTATTTTATTTTTTATTTTAAAAGCAGTTATCGCCTGTAGGCTACTAAATTTAAGGATATTGAGTCTGACTCGACAGTCAGAAATCCAATATTATTGGGTATGGTTTGACAAGCACCTAAAGATATTAGGTGTGGTTTGGCCACCAAACCCAAAACACTTAAAATATTCTCTATACCTTTTATATTATATATATATATATATATATTTTAAATTTGTTATTAACCCATTGCGAGGCGCGAACCAATATGCTAATTTAAGTTTTATAGCATTTAATGATAACATAATATTGTTCATATAGATATTTATTATTACAAGATTGAATGGGGTAAATGAGTCATTTATCCTTTGTAATATTTAAAATACTCTTAAAAATTTAATTTTCTTAACTATAATGACATGAGCGCATTTGATTTTTTTATTCTTCTTAGCATAGTGTAATTATTAAAGTGTCTTTTGAGTCAAACAATCTATAGTTAAGATTAAGAGGTTTTTTGGTCTTTTTATTATGTTTTTTTTTGTTAATATTGTGTGGGGTCAGGGATATTTTGGTATTTGAAAAAAAGGAGAGAAAAGCTATTGGCGCGTATGGTGCCTCCCAATAGCCAAACACCTTATTTCAGGGCAGTGTTCGGGCAACGTTCGATGCGTCTCGCCATCTCCCTATCATGGTGAAGCTCTAATGATGTTTTTTCCTTCCCTCCTCTTTCTCTCTCTTCAACATTGAAAAACGTGTTACCCTTGTAAAAAAAATAAGAAGAGTGTTATTTGTTAGTTTTATAATATTTGATTTCCATTCTTTTAATTGTATCAAATATCATTTTTTTTTTCAAGTTCATCCTTTGACATTTAATTTTTATATCAAATTTGTTCTTCTATTTTATGATGTTTCGGGTTTGACCCTCAATGTTTTGATTTCTAATTTAGATTCTATGCTCTTTTATAAAATTTTAATTTCTTTTCGATTTTATCCTTGGATCTATGATCTTAATTTTAATTTTTTTTTTGTAATTGATTCTCATTCTCTTGATTTTTTATTCTTCTTTTGGATTCTTTTGTAAATTTGATTTTCTTTTTAATTTTGCCATTCAATTCAAAATTTTATGATATTTAAGGTTTTGCCTTAATGTTTTGATTTCTAATTTTGATTCTTAGCCCTTTTATCAAATTATAATTTGTTTTCAATTTTATCCTTAGATCCATAATCTTTATTTTTTACTTTTTCTTCAATCTGGTCTGCATTCTCTTGATTTTATTTTTTATTTTGAATTTGTTTGTTAATTTGATCCTTTTTTTTTAATTTCCCCTTCAATTCAAAGGTTGTCCTAGTCGTACGTGTGCGGCATCGCAACGATTGTCCTCTTGGATCAGGGTTATCAGGGTTGGTTATGGTGGACGTATCACCCTCAATGCATCCTACCTATGCTAAGCTGCTTTATGATTTGTTCTAAATCATGTTTCTATTTGTTAGTCTATCTAAGGTTAAAAAAAATCCTCCTCAGTAAGGAGATCCCTATCTCATCAGGTTAAAACCTAACCAATCTAAAAACCTAAAAAATAAATTTGTCTAAGGTTTAAGAAAAGTCCTTATTAACAAAGAGATTCTTATTTTAACGAGTCAAAACCTAACTATTATGAAGGTCAAGAAAAAAAAAGGTTTTTATTTGAGATTTTGACCAGATTTTAATGGATAATCGCAAACTTATTGTGAAACCCATTAACTAATTTTTTGTATTCTTCAAAGTATGATGAAGATGCAATTTTTATAAAATATGCACGAAAACCTTAGAATTTGGTCGTAAGCACAAAAAATAAAATATATCTTTTATATTTTTAAAATGAGGAATATTTAGAAATTTTTGGAATTTCAGTAGAAAGCAGGTATTTTTAATACCGAGTCTGTATCTTATAGTTTAAGTCTATGACCCAATATTAAGTAAAATTATTGGAAAAATATTGAGGGACCTACAAATAAATTTAAAATAGTCCCTGAATTTTTTAGGATTTTTCTAAGATTTTTAAAAGGGTTGTTTTGCTAGATATTGAAATAAAGCCAAGTTTAAAACTAAAAGAAAGGTATAAAGGTGTGTTGGCCAGAAAGGCATAAGGGTGTGTTTGCCAAACACACCCTTAGCCTAGGGGTTGGGCTGCTTAGACCCAAGGACTAAGCTTAGCCTGGTTGATTGGGTTGACTGAAGGCCTAATCATTTTTTTATATGGATGGGTTGAACCTAGCCCAACCATATGAGCTGGGCTGAGGGTCCAACCTGCATAACTTGGTCACTAACCCAACCTAGTGACCAAGTTATGCAAAACTTACAGAACATGAATTAATTCACGTTTTGCATGCTTTTAGCAGAAGAAGAAAATAAGCCAATGAAGAAAGAGACGAAGAAAGAGGGTTACTTGGCCGAGAAGGGATTTTGCTAGGCTGATGGTCCTGCTGGTAATCTCATGGTAAAGGTTCTTGGCAGTGGTGAACCATGGTGCTGTTGTCTAGAGAAAAGAGGGCTAGTTATGGACAATGTTCTAATGGGACAGAAAGAGTGCATAACTTGATGCTCACAATATGTTTGTTTATATTGGTTGGTAAATAGAAAGAAAATGTTGGTGGGACTGCTAGGGAAGGAAGAAATGAAATAATAGGGTTGGTTGCAATGGTAGGGTAAGGGTTATTTATCTTTTATTTGAGCCTTTTTCGCAATGAAAACAAAGTGTGAATGGCTTGATATTGAGCTGAGGTTTGGTTTTATGTAGGTTCTTTAGTTAAAGGGGTGATAAGCTTTGTATAGGAACAATGATGGTTTTTTTTTTTTTTTGCCTCCATTTTTAAAAGAAAAACTGGTGTATGAAGGGGGGGTTTGGTGCTCTCCTTTTTCTAGCTGTTTTAAGGTTGGTATTTATAAGGGGTGAGGGATATGTTGGACCACCCTACTCATGTCTAAACAAAACCAAAAAAGAAGAAGAAGACGTTGGCTTAGTAGTGTATTTGGGGTCATTTTGCAACGATTTCAAAGATGCCAAATAACTTGTTTTTCTGCTTTTATTGGGGTACAATGGCAGGCCCTAAGAAGGGTGTGTTTTAGTGTCATGCTATGGGAGATATGGAGGAGAAAGAGGGATAAAAACCGGTAAAAAGAGAGGGAAAAAACCATCTATTCTATCTACAAAACCAGTGCAGAGGAAGAAGATGGTACATAGTAACATAAAAACAACTTTGTTTCCTTCTTTTTTTTTATTAATTAATTATCAAAACGATGTTGTTTTATATAAAACATGTCATTTGATCAATAAAATGGCGCCGTTTTGGCACTTTAGATTCAAATTAGGTTTAAAAACTCTTTCAATTTCAGTCTTCAATTCTCGATTTATTCAATCAGGTTCTTTAATTAAACTATGATTTTAAAAATCAATTCAATTTTCACCCTTGCTAAGTTTTAAAAATATCCCTTGATTTCAGCTTCTTTTTCATCCTAGTTTTTGTTTTTGGATTAATGCAAATTGATCCTTAATTGACGATTTACTTTTAATTTTCTTTAATTTTACCCCTGTTTTCAACAAAATTTGGACCTTGAATTCACGCACCTTGTGCATAAAGATCTATGGTCTTGAATTTCTTCAAATTGACCCTTGATTGACCACCAACTTTTATTTTCTTGCGATTGCGTCCCTGATTTCAACCAATTAAGCTTAAAAAAATTGGACTTCTAAAATTCCAATCTTCTCAATCAAGCTCAAATTAAGTTTTTAGCCTTGTTTTTTCATCAATTAAAATCCTAACAAAATTAATTTGACCCATTAAAAGTTCAATTAAGTCTTTACACTTAATTAAATCTTTTAATTTGACCCAAATTAATTATTGAACTTAATTTTTGTGCAAATTTATCCGATAATCATTTAATTTGACATTGTATTTGCATTATTTTTCAAACTTGGATATGATTGGGTTCTTGATATTGTCCAAAATCTAGCTTAGTTTCTCCATGCATTTGAAACCTTTATGAACCTACTTTAGCCAAATTGCCAGTTTTTTCATCTTTATCTTCATTTTTAATTTTTTGTTACGTTTTGTTTTAAAAGAAAATGATAATTTTAAGGAAAACCTAAAATTGAGTTATGACAATTGTCATTTCTTTACAATACTTACGATAAAAAGTCCTGTAAGGGACTTTAGATAGTAAGCTTGTAAAGAAGAAAAAATGATAGGTTGTGAATTGGCTAGATCAATAAATGGTTAATCCTTCCAAAAGTGTTAGAATTGAGAGCTCAAAAGCGTACTATCAAATGGATAGGGGCTAGAAAGCGCATTCAGAAGGAAAGAGATAGGGCTAGAGAGTGCATTATCTAGAAGGCTAGGGCTAGAAAGCACAACTTGAAAGAAACATAAATAAAGCTAGAAAGCGCACTATCCGGTATACGAGGGCTAGAAAGCGCACTCGAAAGGAAAAAGATAGGTCTAGAAAGTGCACTATCTAGTGGACGAGGGATAAAAAGCACAAATCGGAAGAAATATGGATAAGGCTAAAAAACACACTATTCATTATACAAATGTTAGAAAATGCACCATCTGGTAAGTGAGGGCTAGAAAGCACAACTCGAAAAAAATATGGATAAGGCTAGAAAGTGCACTCGAAAGGAAATAGATAGGGCTAGAAAGCACACTATCTGATAGGCGAGGGCTAAAAAGTGCAACTCAAAAGAAACATGGATAAGGTTAGAAAGTGCACTATCCAGTATATACGAGCTAGAAAACGCACTCAAAAGAAATATGGATAAGGCTAGAAAACGCACTATTAGGTAGGTGAGGGCTAGAAAGTTTAATTCAAAAAGACAAAGATAGGACTTGAAAATGCACAATCTGAATGATGAGGGTCTGAAAGTTCAATTCAAAAGGAACATAGATAGGGCCTGAAAGCGCATTATCTAAATGATGAGGGCTTGGTCATTTTTGTTGGAAAAGCTTGAGTTCGTCAAGGACTCTTTTCGTGGACCCCTGCAAATGTCAAAATGCAATACGTTGTGGCCTTGCATGTGATCCCATTTCTTCATGGACTTTATTATTTGAATCTCCGATCCTAGCAACAAGCTTTCATGGCTCTTTTACTTCTCCTTACTTGATTCATAGACTCGACCTTTGGGAAGGAGATGTTCATTTAATAAGTTTAGATGATGTCGGTCTACCCCATTATTTGAAGACCTTTATCTAAAAGATTATGACCTCTTTCATGATGGCTTTCCTTAAAAGTTATTTAAAGAATTTGAGCATCTTTGCTTCCCATTCTCTGTTTTTCAAGAAGAAGAATCGTGGAGCTAGCCTTATAATATTTCTTGAGTTGCCCCCATCCTGATCATGCCCTCAAGTATTTTATCATGTTTTGTTTTTTTGAGTTTTCTCAAGGATGATATCATGTGGAAGAGGGTTTACTTATTCACATAGGGGTTGCTTTCACTCGAAAATCTTTGGAAATTCAAAGCTGTTTCCAAACACAAAAGCCATTTTAATGTTGGTTTGAAGCAAATTTGTTCTGAAAAGAATTCAAATGATTCTTATAGATAGGGTTTCGTGAGAGTTGAAAAATTTTGTCTATCAGTGAAAATGTGAAGTGGCCTTCTATTTCTTGTTTTAATGGCAGAAGGATTCATGTTTTGACTTGAAAGTTTTTTTAAAAAAAGGCTTTAATGAGCATGTAACGTGGGCTTTGGCTTTTGGTTATGAAAGAAAATGGTATTTGTTGGTTTAAAAGGTGTTTAAGGGATCTAAAGATGAAGGATCACTAGTGCTCGCTCCCATACCTTCTTTTTGGTCAAAGGATTCTTGGATTTTAGGGTTGACTTGGCAAAATGGTTTGTGGTGCCCCTAGTGTTGGGCTTAGACTTCTTGTCTTTGTTTTCCTTTTTTAGTTTTGAACACCATCATCATATTCGCTATTTCACATGGCTTGCTCAAACTTTTGAATTCTTTAAATTTTTTCATGCCCCTTAGTTTTGTTTGGGCACCTTTGATCATTAAGAATTATTTTGTAAATTTTTGCGGTCAGATTGCTTTTCTAATCTTTGCATTTTCTCTCAGTATAAGTTATGATCTTATTCAAGGTTCATTCTCAAGCTTACTAGGCTTAAAGGGGGTCACAAAAGATATCTTAGTGACAGATGCGCTTAAGTTCAGTAAGCTTTGCTTTCCTTCATTGTGATTAATTTGAACTTGCAAAATGATTTCTCATTATGATTATGATTCATCATTCATTTAGTTAAAACTCAACTTCAAAGTTATTTTATGGTGTTTGGTTTGTTTTTCAGGTTTTTAAGTATTTGGTCACCTCAACAGGAGATTATTCAAATTCCCAAAACTCGCTTGTTAAAAACGAACACCAATTTGACTTTTACATTTGTAATTAAAATTTTATTTTCCTAAAAACCTTGGTGAAGGCATGGAAATAAAGTTTTTAAGCTTATAAGATCATACGAAGTTTTTTTTTAGAGAAAGGGAAAATATACCAAAGAATTCTTGGCCAAACTTAAAATTTTTTGAATTGGTAGTCAAAGTACTTAAGGCATAGTACTTCTTTACAATATCAGAGTTCACATGTCTAAGCAGATCATCTCCATCCATATTGGTTAAAATTAAAGCTCATTCAGAAAAAGCTTTCTTTACCACGTATGACCGTTCGTAGTTCGGTGTCCATTTTCTCTGATCTTCTTCTGATGCTAGCAAGGTTTTCTTTAATACTAGGTCTCCTTCTTTAAACACTTTTAGCCTGACCTTCTTATTGTATGCCTTAACCATTCTGCTTTGATACAGATGGTGATGACA
>Ga0325402_1005560_pt1 | contig 11816 bp, 5 predicted proteins | sample PopdelMetagenome_22_FD_207212 | JGI IMG/M metagenome (GOLD analysis project Ga0325402, IMG submission 207212) | Populus deltoides microbial communities from Bellville, Georgia, United States - Xylem-PdKOR-R3 | ecosystem: Host-associated > Plants > Phyllosphere > Stem > Wood/Secondary xylem...
GAGGTAGGTGATGACTAGAACGTGGGGTTGTCTTACTGACACCAAACCTCCTAATATCCATTATTATTCTTTAATTGTGTTTATTTTCTTTTACTCTTTCTGTTTTAAATAATTATCCATGAATTCTTATAGAAAAATTAATAATAAAAGACTTCCCTATAATTATAGCTTTGTTTATTTATTTTAAAAGATATTTAAAATAGTTGTCTTGGTGTAGTATATGTTTTTTATATAAAAAATAAGAGCTAAAATATTTTTTTTATGGATGTTTTTTAAACCACTCAAATTTGATTATTTTAAAGAGTTTGGGATTAAGTGGTTTGCTTTTCCTGTGATCTCAGGTTCGAAACTTGTGGTTGCTAATATGATGGTCATTGGAGGTTTATATGGTCAGTAACTTCAGGGCACGTGAGATTAGTCGAGGTACACGCAAGTAGACCCGGACATCCACCTTAATAAAAAAATTATTGTTTTCAAAGAGATATGCAGGCTTGATTAAAAGCTTGTTTTATAAACGTTATATTTCAAATTATTTTTTATTTGAAAATTTATTAAAATAATATTTTTTAAATTTTTAATATCACCAAAACGATTAAAAAACATTTAAAAATTAATTTAAAAATAAAAAAATTCTAAATAAACAGTTAAATTATAATGCCAAACTATACCTACCTCTATCTCCTCTACCTCGTCTTCCATACAAGGATATCTTTAATCAAAAGCAACACATAAAGACACTTATGAAAATTGACTTGGAACCAAACAAAGCATCATTGAAGATCAGAAACATGAGAAAGAAAAATATATTTTTTATGATTTCATGTTAAATCTGCTGTCCGTACATGTTCGTGTTCCAAGATATTTTAGTTTTCAGTATATTGCACCATGAGCAAGTTAAAGTCTTCATTGATGCTCATGGATCCTCTCTGTTTTCTTGATTTATGTTCTCACCTTTACTTTCCTATGAACTCTTCAACAACCCATTAATTTTTTTTTAATAACCCTTTAATCATATGATATAAGTGGATTACTTTAGTCTTAATACAGATTAAAATTAAACTGCTGAAGAAAAAGAAACGAAAAATAGCTATCAAGACATGTCCTTGTTCCAGAAAAATAATGTTGTGGATCACAAAAAGTCAATAACAAGAGTTCGAAAAAAAATAATATTAGAGAATAATATAAATTATATCTTGAGATTTTATCTAACAATTTAAGTTATTAGATTGAGATAGTTCTTTAACATTGCCTTGATGACCAAGCAGTCACGAGTTCAAATCTTACCATCTTTATTTATTTGATAAAAATCAAGTATAAAATAAGATGAACTTGTATAAATTTTGATATATTCAAGCTGATCAAAATAAAATATATATATATATATATATATATATATATATATATATATATATATATATATATATATAAAATTAAAAATTGAAGCTGGTATGGACGTTTTAAGAAAGAGAGAGACGAAAATGATAAAGAGTAGATAGAATTCGTGTAGTAATATTGTGAAGCAATTTCTTTGAGGACTTCGCATTCCAACAAGGTGTTTAATTTTGTATGTAGATGCTTTGGTAGTATCTTTTGCTTAAATTTGCGTTCTCCAATATGGTGATTCTGATGCTTATCAGGACGACTTCCATCAGGATCATAAAATTACTATTTTCTATTCTTACATCGCTACGAATAACTTTGGAAACTACAAAAAAAATTTGAAAAACTTTTCGTAGTTTCCAAAGGAACATGTATGGTTTTGCACATAATTTTTAAGGTCCGGTCTGGTCCGGTTCAAGGCTCGGATTTCAGGTTTTGACCGGGTCACCAGGTCGTCTGGATTAATTTTTTTTTAAAATCAAAATGATGTCGTTTTAAAAAAAACAAAAGTTAACGGGTTGCAACCGGGTTTTTAACCGGGTCTTGCTAAGTCAACCTGTCAGGTCACACCGAGTTTTCCTTCCCCTGTTTTTTTCAACCTAGTTCAATTTCAATCCCGGATTGATCAGTGCTCGGATCACCCCTGAATCATACCAGGTTTTAAAAAAACTATTGTTTTTTTTTGTATAAACCACGCAGTGTTCTGGACACTGGTCCAGACTAATCCACATTCGCACCGGGTCGGCTCCCAGAGGGGTAAAGTGCTCTCTAAGTTTGTTTCTGCGTTTCAAAAGCGCTTTTGACAAAATTTAAAATTTTTTTTATTTTTTTATTAACTTCAAATTAATATTTTTTTAGTGTTTTTAAATCATTTTGATGTGCTGATGTCAAAAATAATTTTTTAAAAATAAAAAAATATCATTTGCATATATTTTAGTATGAAAAACTATTTGAAAAGCAACTCCAACCACAATGTCGAACACATGAAAAATTCTTCATACACAAGAAGGATTCGAACCCTGATCTTACTTAAAAGATGAGAGTCCGAACCACTCATACCGTGCCCTATTGGGTAAATTAGCGTAACATGTTTGTCCCATCATTATGTTTCTGCATGAAAATGCCAGCAAAGTATCTCGTCTATAAAAGCCGCTTCTGTCTTTTAACTCTAGACGAGTGTTGAGTGAAAATACCATGGATAATAATAGTTTTCTTTCATCCCTTTTTCCCATTTTATTCTTTCACGTTGTTTTTATTGTAAACTGAGTTTGTTAATTTGTATTAATATTTTTTTATGGGATTATTACAATGTCAAAAAAAAATAATAATATTAGATTGATGTTTAATTTTTTTTAAATATTTAGTTTTATTATTTACAAAAAAATAAAAAATAAAAATGTTAAGATTGAAAGTGAGATAAAAATATAGTTTTTTTTTAACTCATTTTTAAATGTTGCTATTATCTTTAAATGTCATTCTCAAAAACATCTTAAAAATAATGATTTTACTATTCATAACCTCATACAATATTATAGATTTTTTTTTATCTTTTAAGTTTTATTTTTCAATATTATCATTTCATATTTAGTTGATCGGGGATTGAACTTGATAATTTATTTTGTTTTTTTTCTATTTACCACAGTATCAATAAAAAAGTATCAATAAAAAATTTCAACATTGAATTGATACTCAATTTTAAAAAACAGAACTCAGTCGTTTGTGAAAAAATAAAAATGAGAGAATCAAAATTGATAGTGAAGCACAAGTGTAAGGTTTTTTTTTTTTATTTTACATTGTCCATTCAATACCTTTTTGAAAAACTTTACCTTTATATTTTTTCAATTTTTTTAGTCCATTTAGTTTGATAATTATACATTTTAATCTAAAATTTTATTTTATTTTCATATTTTAGTTAATGGGTTTGAGAGAGGAGAGAGACCAGTGGAAAAACAATAGAGGAGAGAGAGATTAATTGGCTAAATTCTATGAATAAAAAAATTAAATTTCATGTCAATGTGTTTTTCTTAGCAAGAGGAGTATCATTAAGGTGTTTTTGAGCTTTTATACTACGAGAAAAAGTATATTAAGGTTGAGAAAAGTTTTTTTTTTAATTTCATGTTTTTAAACCAACCTATGAGTGTTTTGAGAATTAGTTTATAGTGTGTTAGTTAGATGTTTTTAAGTTAAAATAAATTTTTTAAAAATAATTTTTTAGATTAAAATAAAGTGGACAAACAACGCATCATCTAGTAGATGATGGGCTAAAAAAAAGAAGAAAAAGTCTAGGCGCACATGCTCTATTTCTTTGACTTAGACACCTAGCCTTTCCTATGGTATTTTTTCCAAGATTAATTTTTTTTATTAAAATGCATAATAAAAATGATTATTTTTATTTTTATTTCTTTCACTTAGACACCTAGCCTTTCCTATGGTTTCTTTTCCAAGATTTGTTTTTTTTTAATTATTATTAAAATGCACACTAAAAATGATTGACATGATATTTAAATTATTATTCAATTTTTTCATGACTTTTAAATAATATTATATGTTTTTACAAGAGTGTTAACAATTTCTATTTTAGATATTATGTTACGTAAAAATAAGAAATAAAAAATTACTCACGAATATTTTATGAAAATAAAATTATGTTTTTTAAATTTTTTGATATATTTCTAATATGATTTTATCATATTTATTATTTTTTTCTTTAATCACATATAAAATATTAAGATATTATTTTTCAAAAAAACTTGCTTTTGAGAACATGATTGATTTTTATTTAAAAAAAATGCTTACAATTAAAAAAAAAATACTTTCATTAAAATCATAAAGATATGTATTAATAAGAAAAAAAATTTAGATTTACAAAATATATTTCCTCTCGATAATTTTATTTGTTATTTTTCATGCAAATATCTTTTTTTATAATTATTTAATTAAATAAAAAATAAAGTTTAAAAAGCAAGGTTATTGACCTCAACCATAACTTAGGTCATTGGCTGGGCGAGTTAACCTAGTTTAACCCGGGTATATCTAAAATGTCGTAGTTCCAATATTTTTTATATAAAAAAAATTAAATCAACATACTTTTTTAGTTTTTTTTAAACCATATTTTGAATGGATTGATCGAGTCATGAGTGCATCCACTAAATTACCGTGTTGACCTAGCGAGTTTGGTTGGGTTAAATAATATTACCCGAGTATAACATGCTATGTGTTTTACTAAAGTGGATTACTCTTTTCTTCTTATAGTTTCCGACTTATTTCCATATCTTTATATCTTTCTGTTAAAAATAGTCTCATTATTGTCTTCAATATAGAAGAAACCTGGTTATAAAAAATAAAAAACTGCTCATGGATTTTTATGAAAATAAATTATATTCTTTATTTTTTTTTATAGATTTCTAACATGATTTTATCATATTTATTATTGTTTTTTTTCAATCACATATAAAATATTAGACATTATTTTTTTTTGAAAAAACTTGTTTTTGAGATTATGATAAGTTTTTATTTAAAAAACAATGTTTATAATAAAAAAAATTACTTTCGTTAAAATAATAAAGAGATACATTGATAAAAAAAATAGTCTAGATTTAAGAAATGTATTTTTTCTCAATAATTTTAATTGTTATCTTTAATGTAAATATCTATTTTTATAATCGTTTAATTTAATAACAAATAAATTCTAAAAAACAAGGTTATTGAAGAGTAATGACTTCGGTTAGTGGTTGGTGAAGCAAAATTATTAAACTGAACGAAAACCAGGTTTGAGACTAAGTTTTTTTTTGTTTATATAAAGGAGTTGAATAAACATCCTTTTTAAGTTTTTTTTTTTTTAAATAAATTAGGTTTTGAATGGATTGACTGGATTACCATGTTTACTTATCGAGTTTGGCTGGTTTATTAACATTACCCATTTCTAACATGCTACGTTTTACTAAAATGGAATACTCTTTTCTTCTGAAAATTCCCAACTTATTACCATATCTTTCTGTTAGAAATAGTCTCGTTATTGTCTTCAATCCAGAAGAAGCTTGGTTATAATGGCCCATGCAAGAACAGGCTTGACATGCCAAATCCAGGGATTCAAGGACTCACTTTCTTAATCTGGCTGTTACATGATTTTTTTTTTTAACATTAATATATCAAAATTATTCAAAAACATTGCAAAAATATATATAAAAAATCATTTTAAAATATTGTCAATTAAAAAACACTGCATCAAATGAGGATCCAAGCCGTGAATATAAAACAGTGGCAACACCAGAGATGTTCTCTCTTTAAATAGCTTGAAAAAAACTATGGAACCAAAAGTGGAGTGTATGTCACAAATATTCTATAAACCTTGCTTGGACCAATCAATACAATCTGATAAATGTTCTAATCAACTGCTTGGTGTCAACCTCAGTGATGGAATCAATTCTATGACTGAAAACAAAATTAAATATGCTGATCTGTTGAAACTCAAATAATCCCAAGAGAATTTCATAAACTATCAACATCCACTGGCTTCTCACACAAAAATTCTTCCTTGACTTGGATCTGAAGAGGATATGATGGATGAGTGCCACGAGAAAAATCTAATGCAGCTCAGAGGCAAGAAACGAGATCAACCAGATGCACAGCATTCGATTATTGATTCGTCAGCACCGACGCTGAAACCCTCTTCAAGGATTCACTTGCCTTGAGCAGATCAGAATCTGAATGGGCAGCAGATACGAACAATCTGATCCCCACAGGCAAACGACATTTATCAATGGTTGATCTCTTTGAGGTTACAAAAAATACAGAGTCTTCCTTCAATGCCTGAAAAATTCACAAGTACAAGGAAACAGAGTAAGTGCAAGGTAGAGCAACCAAAGTGTAATTATAATAAACCAAACGACTAATTCATTCCTTACCCGATCAGCAATAGCTTCCAGCAGTTGAAGGTCATCTTTCATGGAACCTGTGGACATTTCTAGTTTGAGAAAAACAATAGGAGATTCTGGATTGCTGGCTATAGAGAGACCCTGTATGTTGGACAATCCTGCAATCACCAAACAAATTTAGAAATAGGAAAATCTGTGCAAACCATGCAAAAATAAAAAAAGATTTAAAGACAAAAAAAGTGAGGATAATGCTAGAAATACTTAATATTTTTTTACTAAAACTCTTTACTAATTGACGTGACATCATGCAATTCGTATTTTATCAATTACTCAATTTCATAATTATAATTATCCCACTAAATATGATAAGATCTACATTCCATGCTTTGAAATTTTTTTCTCGTAATAAATGCTAGGTCATTTAGTATGCACAGCTTAGAAAAAAAAAGTTTTGCACCCCTATCATTACCTAAAAAGTTATTCTGACAACAGGGCCTCTAGCTCCAAATAAAACCTGGGAACCAAAAACCATAGTTGGATAATTTCTCTAGACAAAACTTGATGGTTTCCCCAGGAGATTGCCTATATGCTGCCTAGTTTGTAAGCACAAGCTTCTAACTTTTATTTCTATAAAACTTCATATGACAAATGATTTATATTCGCCATAAAGAAATATGCTGCAATTGTACAAATCTATACCGGACATTACCTCTAACTCACTCAACCATTGGAAAAGAAAGAGATTATAATAAACAAACAAGACCAAAATATATGATGCTTTTTCTCAAACTTCGGTTCAATTTAATGACGACCAAAAGAGGTCCAACTAATCACATTCCAATGACAATTCATACAATTCAAATGTTCTCAAGGAAATATTATGATGAAATGATGATATGATAGTTGGCCTCAGTTTCCGTGGTTGAATAATTGACATGTGTTACATAAGGATTGACTCTCATGTGCTCATTAAGAAAAGATTCTGAGAACACAAAACATTACTAGAAAGTAAATACAAAGGAAGACAAAGGTGCTGGTGAAATTAACAAGACAATGGGGGCCATTTTCCAAAAAAGAAAGAATAGTAACACATCAATACACATGTATCATGAGTCTAACTTTGTATATAAGGGAGAGAATGTTAAAAAGAAAAACATAAGAATGACAACTGAGTAATGCAACAACCTTTCCACAAGACAGAAATGTTTTCTTTCAACTTTGTTATTAAAGCAGGATTATCTTCCAGAACATTGATAGCAGTAATTGCAGCACTTGCAAGATATGGTGGCAAAGAAGCAGAAAACACATATCCAGAACTGCTAAGCCGCTGCCAAATATAAGCAAATAATAAGCATTAGCACTATAGAATTGGAAGAAATAATAATTATCATTACCACTGCAGCACTACCATATGCTAATAGAATGATGATGAAGGACCTGACTACTCATCCAAATTTCAATAAAATGAAGTTATTAGGCATGTATATTTTCATACTTGATGATCAATGACTCTGGAACTACCAGTGCAGAATCCTCCTTCAGTGGCTAATGCATGGCCCATAGCTGCAGTAACAATATCTACCTTCTCAATCTGCAACCCATACAATCATAAATCAGAGAGTTTGAGCCAGTAACAAGATATAAACGAATCTTTAAAACATACCGGCACCCCATGGTATTCAGTAAGACCTCTTCCAAACCTGCCAAGAACACCAAATGAGTTGCTTTCGTCCAACAAAACACGGAAGAGATATTTCTCCTTCAATCTGATGATCTCGTTTAAAGGGGCTATTTGTCCAGAATTCTACAGATTTCAGAGCAAAAAAATAAATATCCCAGTCAAGCAAGTTCAACATTCATTACAGTTATGGGGTAAAATAACTAAGTGTTAGAGCAAATAGATGACTAGCAGTACCACTAAGAAATAAATGCAGTTACTGAATTAACACACTCATATATCAATCATTTTTCAGAAACTACATGCATCAGCAATCAATTCCACTGAATCAATAAAGTCAGAAGAGCGAGGAAAACACTAGATTTCCCCACAAGACCAGGGGCCTCTATAGTCTATACTAGCTTTGTCAGTTTCAAAGTACAAACTCCTAAAAGAAATAAAATTTAAAGCAAATGCAAACAAAAGAGAGAGGAGGAGGGGCGGGTGGTGGTGTGATCCGAGGTTGCGTTATTACTATGCCACATATTTTAACTTCAGAAAAAAATTGCACATCAACTTAGGAGTTACCGCTATGTAATAACAGTTAGCCTAAAAAACACAATGGTTAAACCTGAGTTGGGTAAAAACAAGTAATCCAATATCATGATTCGGTTTTCGAGTGCTGATTGCAGCCAATACCCTTTTGTTGCAAGCATTTAAAAGTTTTTCTTTTATTCTAGCTTATCAAATATATATGTATTTGATATGCATGCAAAACAGAAACAAGATACCTCATACCTGGTACACAGCTTCAACTACAATGTAGCGTCGCAATTCCTTGGCCCGCTTATTCCCAGCAGTGATTTTCTCCAAAGTATTTCGCAGAGATTCCATGTCATTGTGCTTGAAATACACAATGGTGCTTCTGGAAAGATAAAGGCCATTCTGTATTCCCCAATGGACTCCCTCATCCCTAAGGGAAAATGATAATAAAGACAATAAGTACCAGTTTTATTTAGTGATATATTACACTTCCCCAGAACAATTTTAAAATAAAAGGTTTCACAAATGAACTGAAAATTGTAAAATATCTGGATAACTATGCCACAGACAACTAGAGTGACCAGATACACAGTCAAGGATGAGAAGACTGGGAAATCTTATTTGGTCATCTATTATCATATAGGTACCATTGGTGAGCATTATTTAGGCTCAGCATACGTTGATAAAATCTTAGATTTACATGGAATACCAAGCAATAGTTCGAAGGTGTGTTATAATCATTTTAAAATGATAATCAAACTAACATCACTAAATTTCAAGGGAAGGGACTGAACATATTGAATGAAATAAAAAATGAAGGATTTATGTATTTTTAAAAACACTTTTAGCTGATTTCTATCATATAGCCACACAGGTAAAACAAATCTTTAACACTTAGGATTACCATACTCACACAACAATTATGTCACCCTTTTTGCAAAAACATGGAATTGTGCTGAACATAGTGGAAAGTCCATATGAATAGAGAATTGAATCTGAAGTTCCCAAAAACTTGGCTATTCTGGCCTCACAATCAAGGTGAACATCTAAGAAAAAGAAAAGTTGTCAGAAGGTAAGCATTTAAGGTAAAAAATTGGAAACAAATCTTCATCCTGCTTCATTTAAATTACAGTTGAAATTGAGTCTCACCAATTGTTCCATAGAACCCACGAGGACCACAGGAACCAACACCATATTTTTCCAAGGCCGAGGTACTTGACTCCTGAGGAATTTTTTTTTTTAATAAAAAACTTGGTCATTCATTTTCTAATCTAAGGAAAATCATTATCATAAATGGAAAAATAAAATTAAGCAGAACAGATTTTCTCACAAGTAGCTTCTCATGCGCTGTTAGACCAAGATAATTCGCTGAAGCAAAGTTTACAACATCTTTTCCATTGATTATGGCATGTGGCCCTGCAGCACTGCAATAAAAAGTAGCTCATGAATTGTGATATTACTTCAGAAGAATCGTCCAGATATGTCTTCTGAGCAAAGTCATTGTTGGAGTATCAAAATAGCAACTTCTTTGAGGGGATGCGAGGGATCATCAATTCAACAACTGAAATTAATGGCTTTTCCATACAACAATAGGAGGGTAGGTTTATACATGCAAGCACAAGGATACTTTTGACAAGAGCCAAACAAATGTGTTGAGACGATAAGTATGTTCACCTTTCCAATGCTGGTGGCTCATATCGCATCTCCTCTGTAATTGGAGGAATAAGGGATACTGGAATCCATTCATCACATAGCTCATCTATTTCCTACAGACAACACACTTTTTGGTAATATTATGCTGGAACAGCTTCACACTTCAGAATGAGTTCTCAAACAAACTATAATTCACATATCCACAAGCTAAACCAGTGAAAAGCACAAATCTAATCTGAAATGAAATACCATGTACCAATAAATCTAAGAATCAGTCATAAGGAAAAATAACAGAAATTCATATGGAAGCACCACATGTAGAAGTTTAAAAGGATACATAGAACTTAGAAGTTCCAGTGGGCTATCAAGCAATGCTCAAGGATACTGTGGACAGGTATATTGGTGAATCGACATCTAATAACAATTTCATACTCCATATTATAGCAGAGACAAAAGTCTTCAGCATTATAAAAGTATGATGGAACTCTTTTCTTTAAAACTTGGACAAAAACTTCGAAACTTGATTTCCAGAATTCTTTTAAATTCCATCCTCGTGCATTTTCACGTGGCTCCAAAAGAAGAGGAAAAACAACTAAAATATAGCTAACTCTCAATGCTCAATGCCCTAGGTCAGAAGACATCAGTACAAACATTCAAATGTATTCATCTATCTTTAAGTACATGCATGATTTATCATCCTGACAAGTTAGAAAACTTCTAAACAATACAAAACACATAATGCAAGAAGACAGTTTCTTTCAACTAACGTATAAAAAGAGTCAAGAAGGAAAAGAGAACAAAAAAGTGTCAAGCCACACTAACCTTCTTTGTTAACGGTCGCTTAGGATGTTTATAACTTTTCTGGGAAAGTAGAAAAAGAATGACCACTAAAAGAAGAACCTCCACAAAGAGATGCCCTTTAACAAAAAAAAAAGCCAACATAAAAAGTTAATTAAAATTACCAAGTACAGAGATACACAATCAAACCATCACCAATCACCAGTTTTAAAAGAGATCAAAATCTACCTCCAATTTGAACACCAAAAACAACAGCTCTTGCAGATGGAAAATCCAAAGCAGATGTCACCCTCTCCAAAGCACCATTCACTAATTGCAAAACATTTGATGCCATTGTATCCATTGCATCAAATCCCAGATTGCATAGACTTTTCAACAATCAACCAGATACACAATATTGATGATTACTCGTATAAAACAATCATGCAATGCAACACACGCATAGCTGCTATCCCCTGTTGGATTCAATGGAAAGACAGAAGCAAAAAAAGAGCAGAATTAAGCAATACCTACATGGAAAAGATTCAAGCCTTTTAGAAGTAAAGCTTCAAAAGAACAAATCTTTAGGTAATTTAGATTCTGGGTTTTGTTTATATTTTAGAAATACCAAATAAACAAGAACAAAAGATGGAAAAAAGAATGGAGAAAAGTGGAGAGAAAACGATGTTTCTTTTCTTGATCTGTTCTAATTATTATACAAAACATACCTTGATTGATTGAGGTTGTAATGAGAAGACAAGACGAAAGTGAATTCTATGTTCTTTTATTTTTTATTTTTTGTGAAGATGTATGTGTGTGGATTTTGCTGGATGAGATTCAGTCAGTATTCAAGCAAATCATTCATGTCCTCTTGTCTTGGCTAGAGAATGAAGGAAGGAAAGAGCAGTTTTCTCAAGACAATGAGCATCAAT
>Ga0325402_1005562_pt1 | contig 11814 bp, 11 predicted proteins | sample PopdelMetagenome_22_FD_207212 | JGI IMG/M metagenome (GOLD analysis project Ga0325402, IMG submission 207212) | Populus deltoides microbial communities from Bellville, Georgia, United States - Xylem-PdKOR-R3 | ecosystem: Host-associated > Plants > Phyllosphere > Stem > Wood/Secondary xylem...
TTTTTTAAAAAATATAATTTAATCACTACTAAACAATATTGGGATTAACTAGAAAATTTATTCACTCTCCGTGACGATATAATCTAAAGGTGGAGGGAGAGGAGTACAACAGTAAATAAAGCAAAGAAAGATAGCATGGATTTTCTATTTGTTTTTCTTTCTTTTATTCTTCTATCTCCCTTCACCTCTATTTACACAAGAGGTTAGGAATGTAAAATTAATTTATAATAATTTATTAAATTTGAAAAATCAATGAATCTAAAAAGATTCAATAAGAATTAATTATTCATAATTCATTTAATTTTGCAGAATCAATGAATCTTTAAAAAAATAGAAGAACATAATCAATTCAAGATTAATGGTTCACATTCACACGCGCACAAATTCAACACGTGGATTATGATTAATAGTTTTAAACAACACACGCGCACAAATTACTAAGCTAATCTTTTGATTTCATAAATTATAAATTAACAATGTAATTAGCTTTTAACACTTCATTCTCGAACAACTAATAAAAAAATTTAATTACAATGAAAATGAATATGGACGACAAAAATTCAACACGAGTTATCTGAGCTTAGCATGATTTTTTTTATTTCACCGAGAAATTATGTATTTGTTTTTACATTTTAAAAGTACTTTTAAAAAAAATTAAAATGTTTTAATATTTTTCTTTGTGTTACATTAGTATTTTTTTTTGTATTTTAATATCATTTTAATGTGTTGATATCAAAATAATTTTTTAAAAATAAAAAAATATTATTTTAATATATTTTCAAGTGAAAACACTTTAAAAAATAACCGCAACTACACTTCCAAACACTTTAATTTTGAAGATGATGAATCATTTATTTATTTTTAAATATATTTTTATATTTAAAAATTAAATATTACATCAAAATTATTTGCTAAGAAAATCAGGGACCCAGCTGATAACAGTTTTATTTTCGGGATGAAGTTGATAACCAGTCAACAGTTAGGGGTTCATTAGAGGTTTTGACATTTCTTCCAACCAATCATAAGTTGGCGCGGAAGTAAGTAATTATTACAACGCAAGTATATTTAACTTTTACCGTAAAAAAAGAAAAGAAAAGAAAAAACAGAATCCATTTTCCATTTCTGTTACAGAACATAAATCTCTCCAAAATTATTTAATCCCCGCAAAGAACCAACTACAACCCAAAAAACAATCTCTCAATAAGAGAACGAAACAACTTCCGATCCTCAAAAATCCTGTAACAATCTCAACTATCGAAAAGGAAAAAACCCCTCCCCCCCAACTGTTTGAAAGAAAAACAAGATCCCGAAACAACCAAAAGCCCAAAAATGTCCTCCACAACCACACCAATTTCCACCACCACCACAACCCCGACGCGAACCGGATCATCCGATGACATAATCGACACGACGCCGTTTCTTTCCCCTGGTCAACAAAATGAACCCAATCCCAATTCAAGCCGCCGATCCATCCGCCGCCAATCCCTCCGTGACGCGGCCAGGTTTCTACGCCGTGCAAGTAGCCGCCGTATGATGAGGGAGCCATCGATGTTGGTTCGTGAGACGGCGGCGGAGCAGCTGGAGGAGAGGCAGAGTGATTGGGCGTATTCGAAGCCTGTGGTGATTTTGGATATCATTTGGAATTTTGCGTTCGTGGCCGTGGCGGCGGGGGTTTTGGTTTTGAGTAGGAAGGAGAATCCGGGTGTGCCTTTGAGGTTGTGGATTTTAGGTTACGGGCTACAATGCGTGTTGCATATGGTTTGTGTTTGTGTGGAGTACAGGAGGAGGAGAAGGAGGAGAGTTGGGTTTGGAGGAGGAGGAGGAGGAGGAGGAGGAGGAGGAGGAGATGGTGGGATTGGGAGTGATGGGAATTCGAGTTCCGGTTCGAGAGGTGATTATGGGGAGTATGTCAGTTTGGCCCAGTTAGAAGATGATGGAACTAGGTATGTTTGTGGTGTCCGCTGCTAGATGTTTGAGATTTTAGGGTCTTTGATGAAGTAATGTGAAATTTATGATTTTAAAACTGTTTGGCGTTACTTATTTGGCCTTTTATTTGAAGGGTTTTCAAAAATATTACATATTTGATTGTTCCTGATTTGATTTGCCGCAGGCTGGCGTGGGTTGTCATGAGGTTGAGGGTGGTGTTGTGATGATGCAGTTATGAAAGATGAAATTTAATTATGGATTTAGGATAGGATTAAGTAAGCCTTATATAGGTTCACCAGAATGTGTTTTCATTTTCTGATTTAAAAGTAAGAGTTTTTAATCATCATTTGGCATGCAATTTATTACCTTTTCATCTTCATTTTTTACGCACTGACCTCACTTTATTACCTTTTTTTTCTTCTTTGAATCGCTTGTTATTATTTTGTAAATCCACTAAGGAACTGGGACTTGTTGATTTTCATGCTGTGTTTGTGCTGCAAATGAAATCTGTGGAATTGGAGTCTTTTGTTCATTCTTTGTATTTTAACTCTATCAGCAGTGTTGCGAAGCATCTGGAATCTGCAAACACAATGTTTTCTTTTATCTGGTGGATCATTGGATTCTACTGGGTGTCTACTGGTGGCCAAGCTTTGGCACTAGGCTCTCCCCAGCTATACTGGTTTGTTCCTTCTCTCCCCTTCCTTTTTTCATATGGCTTGAGAAAATGTTGCTTTAACAGTCTCTTACCTTCTCCAACCTGCCTTTGTTTTGCAGGTTATGTATAGTTTTTCTCGGTTTTGATGTGTTCTTCGTTGTTTTTTGTGTTGCCCTGGCATGTGTCATCGGCATTGCTGTGTGCTGCTGTCTTCCATGTATTATTGCAATCTTATATGCTGTTACTGACCAGGTAGACCCACTTATCTACAGTCATGTCCATCCTTTGATTTTGTATTGCTATAACAGTGTCATTTCTTTTGGAGTTTATTACACTCACCCTTTTATGTTCATGTGTATCGTGTGTAAGCTGAAAGTAGAAACCAGAGAATAATGACCTAATGAAGTAGTGTCTTTCACTGCTAACTCATCTAGGCCCATTGATTGAATTTAGAAAATGAAAACGAAAGGCTGGGTTATTTTGAGGTAGAGTTGATTTGATGGCACAAATGAGAATTATTTCTAATGGTGATGCTATGATATTCACTTGTTAGATGAAGCAGGCACATCGAAACCTTAGTAAATTTGCTTGGTTGGTGTTTTTGCTAAAGTTTTTCCTGTAGCTTAAAGGGAGCACTATTCAACAATTTCTGATTAATCGAACGAGTTATCATGTTAAGTAAACTAACAAAGTAACAAGTTTATCTTCATCCAGTTTTACCACATATTGCTTAAATATTATATCCCATTGGACAAGGTGTTATCTTGTACCTTCTGTTTAAGTTCTGCTCAACTTGATGTCCTGGAATATAACTTAGTGATCTGGATGATCTGTGATGACGGTATAGTTGATGTCCATAGCTTGTTGGGCAAAAAAGCTTAATAATGCATGATGCCAGAGTTGTTTTTGTGTGCTTGCTTTACATGTTCTGTTTAGCTTACAAAATGCATTATCGTGCAAGTCATGTGCTTTTGAAAGTTTCACCACGTTTTAACGAGGCATGAGAAGCAGTTTGACTTGTAGCAAAATCATGCCAATTTTGTGAAAATGGTTTGGGTTTTCTTCCCTTTGAGCCTCTATAGTCTGTCCATATTATGGTTGCTGAGTGGTCATATCTTACATGATTCCATGATTGATAGTGAATTGAATTTGGCTTCAGAGGTTTGTGGTTCAAAATCATATAGATATTCGCTTGAGAAGAATATCTCGGAGCATTAAAGGTGATTATAGTGCGAATTAGCGTTGTTAGATATTTTGTTATTTGAATAGGAATATTACTCCTCCACAGATCAGAAGGCTGATGCATCCATGGCTAACAACCCGACTCATCATAATGCAGTTTGAGGGTTCAGCATTGGATACAAGAGTTACTGGTTAAACATGTAAACTCTACAGTATGGAGTCAGAGTTCTTAGTTCTTTGATATAATCATTTAGGCTTGAAAGGATTGGATAAAGTTTTGGAAGGATGGTTTTTGTTGGAGATGGGAGAATTAGCCTTAGTCTGTCAAGGCATGGTGGGCTACTTTTTGGGCTTTAGTCACATTATTGGGTTGACATCTTAAAATGTTGTAGTGTTTTATAAATTATAACGTACAAAGTATTATACATGTACAGGAAGTAAACTAATTCTATTCAACTGCTCTCTCTTATTGTGTCCCTTTGATCTTTTCAACCTGTTAAAGCAGGAAGGAGCATCCAAAGAAGACATTGACCAACTCGCAAAATTCAAATTTCGAAGGGATGGTGATATTGACAAGCTCACTGGTGATGACCAAGGATGTTCTGGAGGAATAATGACTGAATGCGGCACAGATTCTCCTGTGGAACATGTTCTTTCAGGAGAGGATGCGGTACCTAGTTCAACTCTTGCCTTGTTATTTGATGCTTTCCTCATCCTTATTAAAAGAATATTTGATGATCACTTGAATTCAAGCGGTGTCTTAAGCATATGAAATTTATCCTTTTCTTATCTAGCGTAGCCTTTCTGAAACATTTGATAATTATAAATGCTTAATACTTTTGTGGTTGTCACGAGTCAATTTATCATCTGTTGAGTAAAAGATAACCTTGTGTCGCAATTAAGAATACATAGTTGTGGATAAGCTTGACTGGGGAAACTTGCTTGGCTTTGAGTGGGAAGGCAGTCAATCTGCATAACTAAACTGATGCTTATGCTAACTTGTAGGAGTGTTGCATCTGCCTCTCTGCTTATGAAGATGGGGCTGAGCTAAGGCAACTTCCATGCGGTCACCATTTTCATTGTACCTGTGTAGATAAGTGGCTATATATTAATGCTACCTGTCCTCTCTGCAAGTACAATATCTTGAAGAGCACGAGCCAAGACAGGGAGGAAGTGTAGAAGGATTGCAAATACTTTATAAATCTGTAGACTTTGTCATGCCGTTCTAGCTCAAGCATGCCATTGGACTAGTACGAGCTCTCGCTATTGTTGCTGTGGTAGGTGTTCTGTTGGCTGTGGGCAAATTTCTGTTCTTGGTTTGGCTTGCGAATGTGCATGTGTATAATGTTGCTTCCCAATACATTTGAATACTAATTATGTCTATTTATTTTCTCTAACTAGATAGCAGAAACATATGACAGATTGCATACACTCTGGTCTGTCAGGATTTTCTGTGTGGGTTAACATTAAGAATGCTTCGGGGTTCTGGTTGAATAACATAATGTGCGAGATGTGTTATTTGTGAAGTGAATAAATTCAACAGAATATTTCTGAACTCTGTTGCTTGCTTGTGTGTTTTCTCCAAAAATGGAGACATCCAGGTTGGTCGTAACGCTATTTTATCTGGAAGGTGCAAGCAAAATATTCACATGATCAGACAAAACAAGAGACACCGCTAAATGTTACCTGCAACGAGGAAAAAAAAGCAAGAGGAGTGGACTCGTGGGCAGTTGGTAAAAAATAAAGAAAGAACATAAAGCCTAGTTTGGTCCCATACAGGACTCCGATTCCGAATCCAAATGGGATTCGCATTTTCTGAAGCTAAATCTTCTCGGCATTTTCTTGAGAATAAAAATGGAGCACCATGAATGTCCATGCTGCCAATGAAAAAGAGCAGCGATTCATCCATTTTACGCTTAGAATCTCGTTCTTTTCAAATTTTAGTTGCTTCTTTACGTTTACAAATTACAAGCAGGCTGTCTAGCCTCACCGTTCCCGTCTACCTAGTCCTCCCATTTGTGCCTCCAGGGGATCAGGGCTACAAGATTTTGAGCTTTAAGTGGCAGAAATCGTACCCTGGTTTCAGCAGCCGCCAGCTTCCGTGAATGAACAAGTGTCGAACAAAGATGCTGAGAACGTGAGATGCTGGTAAAACTAGTTCTCTCGAAGGATTTAATTGCATGGTGTCTTCCTAGTAACGATTACGGGTCCTATTACTTTATATATAAAAGATTGTTTTAAATATGAATTTGATATTGTCTTCGTACAAAAAGAAAAACTTATTATTAATACTTTCATAAATCATAATCCGTAAATTTAGTTTGTTTGCTCTAATAGTATGTGTTGATCTAAAGCATACTCAATTTTAGAGTAGACCAATTGTAGCTGGAAGCTAAGCTGTTACGAAGGATCTATTTAAGAGATAGAACATTATTTGGTTGAAAAAAATACAAATATAAAATAAATATATTTCTAAAGTAAAATCTGTATAACATGAAGATATGCTATTTTAGAGTTTCTCTTCGTCATTAATTTTGATTAAAATAGCGCTGTAACCCATCTAGTCCTACTAAATTCACTCTCCAATCTCGGTTTCGATACTCTTAGCGCCGATTATATCCTCCACTGCGACTGGGAAATACTCTGATGAATTGGCTCGTCTTGTCATGCTAATTAACGAGCTTATGCACTGGAGTTTATTTAAACCGCACTATTCTACAAGTTTACTTTTTTTTTTTTTTTACAAAACGAAGCTGGTGTTTCGTTTCGGGTCTTTTTTTTAGCCACAACAAACATGACCTTAACCATCGATAAATGAAATTAAAAAAATATATAAAAAAATGACAAACTTCTACAACAAAGATTGGGCATGCGAAGAAGATTGGTAGGTTAGGAAAGGGAGAAATCACACATAAAAGGCTAGCATCTAAGCAAGGCAACTTTGCAGTTATCCTTGTAGCAATGCAGGTTTGTTCTTATTCAGAAAAGAAAGTAATTCACGCCATCTTGTTTGAGTAGCCGCCTAAACATGTTTATCAGAATAAAAAACACAGAGAAAAAAAAATGCAATGTAAGCGCATGTCAGCTAATGCCTAAACAGTTAGCACAAGTAGCTCAAGCAAAGTAAAGGAAAAACAATCAAGCAAGCAGGAATTTTACGTAGTTGCAGCGTGAATATAGACGTTAAAGAAAGTCACCTATTATGGGGATGACATAGTTGCACGCATCTTCTTTGCCGGAGCGGGGGACCCATTATAGCTCGATGACCTAGGCTCGTCATCTAAGTGTGCTGCGGCATGCAGGTGCAATGTCTTCCAGCTCTGAGTTCACCTTGTCACATGAAAGTAGTAAAAGGTCAGGATAAAAAATAATGTTGGGTTTTCTCCAGTTTTCTCTCTTAATTGAATAACCCTTGAGTTATTAGAAAAAAAGGAAGATAAGCACAAGAAATTTAGAGGGAATAGTATGCGGGGTTGAGAAGAAATACAATGTGCTGTTACAGATACACACATATTTTTTTAATTAGAGCATGAATGGTCAGGTAAGGAAAATGTTAAAAAGCAAGGAAAAGTCCAAAAAATTGGAAAAGAATTTCAGAGGGAGTTAAGGGAAGACTGTCCTGAACCCGTGCTGCGCTAGCTCAGGCTGGAAATGAAGCCTTCTTCTTGTTCCAGTGAGGCTGGGTCCCTCGAGATCCTACTGAAAATCTGAGCTTGTTGCCTAGACAGATGCTAAAAAGCAGACAACAGTAGGAGGGATGCCTGTCGGAGTTATTGGAGTGGTTGGTGGGGGCATTAAAGAGCTAGACGGAGCTGCTTCTGAGCTTGCTGGAGTGGTGTCAGGCCGTGACGAAGGCTGGAGGGGTATTTTACTATTTTGGGAGGGGTGGTCATTATGTATGACTGAAAAAGATACAGCAAGTGGAGCTGCTATGATGAGAAAAAAAACATGGCAGCCTCTCCTAAACTGAAATTGACAGGAACGGGTATGAACTAGACAGGATTAAAAGTGGATAAAAACTATAACCAAAACAAAAAGAAAACCAGCAGCTAGCCTAGCCTAAAACAAACTAACCTATAACAATCCACAAGAGAAGAACAAACATACTGAGGAAAAATCTAGTTAAAAATGAACTAAACCATCTAATCCCACCAAACAGGGGATAATCCATCCCAAAATAGAGGATAGACTGAGCAAGCCAGCTTAAGAGTGTATTAAATGCACGTCCATTCACAACACCGAGCATCAGAAAATGCATGAGAAGGACCTCCATCCAGCAATAGCCATGCATAACATTCCTGAAAGATGGACATTCATTTAAGTTGCTAAGAAAGGTAAATCAACATGTTGTTATGAATGGAGACAAATTAGGCTTATAACCAGTGCAGATCAAGCTGGAAAGGAATGGATAATTTTCAGGGAAGATATTTGAGGGTTTGTATACCAAATTAAAGAGAAAGAATCATGGCATGCGCTTCTCCATTTCAACTATAAACAGAGGGGTTTGTAAAAGCAATAGACAGACAACAAAAAACATTGAATGATAAAAAGAAGTGAGGTGAAAGTTACAGAGCATGTGTGTTGTGAGTTGAGAGAGACTCTTCCTCCATTGGTGTAATTTTTAGTTGCAGGGTGTTTGTGAGTTGAGTTGAGAGAGCCTCTTCCTCCATTGGTGTAATTTTTAGTTTTTAGTTCTCTCTCTTGTGAGTAAAATCAGCAGTATATGAATATAGTCAATTTGCCGAATTATGTTAAATTGCGTGTTCTTAACTCTAGGCATTGGTCACAGGTCCAAACAACTTGTATCAGAGCCTAAGAAGGGGTTTTTCATCTTTTCCCAGAAATTAAAGTGGTCAAAACATGTTTTGAATATACCACTGTGAAGAAGAGACCAAGACGAACACAATGATGAAAATGATGTGCGAAAAAAATTTGGAGTGAGCCACATGCTCTATCATGCGCCACTTGTTATCATGAGCTTTGTCTTCTTCACCTGATAACCCAGACCTTGACCTGATATGCAGATCATCAACACATCAATAAAGTGGTCCAGCCCACCCCTGCCACGTCATTTGCCCATCATCAATGCATTTTCTGATGCAGATATCACAATGATGGAAGATGACCTCAATGTGTTGAGGGTCTCCCTCCGCGCTGCGCGCGCGCACATGCCCGCGTAAAGAAAATTGTGGAGCAGCTTGAATATAGAAGTTCTCTTGTAGGAGATTTTGGGTAATCAATTGTTTTATGAGTGTATAAAGATGCTTGCTGCCATTGTTACTGACATCTTTACTATTATTTGCATATCATCTTTCAATTACATGATTTCCATGCGAGATTTAATTAGCGCACAGGAAAAAAAAGCCAAAGCATTTTGAGATCAAATTTTTAAAGAAGGGCTCCATCTTAGCAATGATAGCCAAGCTATTATTTGCATATCATCTTCCAATTACATGATTTCAACGCGAAATTTAATTACAACACAGAAAAAAAAGTCAATGCATTTCGAGATCAAATTTTTTAAGAAGAGCTTCCATCTTAGCAATGATAGCCAAGCTAATGCTCAAGAAATCCTTAGACCTCTCCACCTTGGCCTTGATCTCATCAGGTAACACCGATTCCATCTCCTCCAAACCGTCTATGCAAGTATCTTGATCTGTCATGGCAGCACTGATCCACGTCCGGATGTCGTTCGCTTTTTCCAAAGTCAACATCTTCTCTCCAGGTCCAACCTCCATTGCCAACAAAGAATCGTTGAGCTTACCCAAGGAATCATCAAAAAGGCTCACGCAATCTCTCATAGCAGCCTGAGAGTTAACATCATGTGAACTAGTGAATAAAGAAGAGAGGTATTTGAGCTCTGTAATGGAGACTTTGAGAGAGAGCTTGAAGATGACTTCTGGGTCAGGTTTTGTTGAAATGTTAAGAGAGGATATGCTGGTGAAGCAGGAGGATGGATACAGAGTCATGTCACAGACTGTTTTGATTGATTCAGCTGAGTTTGATGAAGAGAGATATGGGAATTCGTCTGGCTCGGTATTTGACTCATGGATCAATGCTGCAAGGGCTAGACCGAGGATTAGAGTAAAAAAGAGGATGGATGAAACGCTGATGATGAGGATTCGGCGTTTTGATGCAGTACTTTCCTGTTGGTGAGGGCTTTGATCTTCAAGCGGATTCACTTTGCCATAGCCTTTGAAAAACTTAAGGGATTCCATAACCAAGTCAACTGATCTCTAGTTTTTTGGGTTTGGAAATTGATTGGAGGTTTGATCTTCTTTCGACGACAGGGAAAGGAAATGGTTAAGCTTTAAAGTGGTTGTCCAACGCGATCCCTGATTACGACCAAGTCTTAACTAATCCTTTTCCTTCGACTGTTCTTTCTCTGTTTGTGATCGAAAAATAATAAATTTTTTTAAAAATTAAAAATTATATTTTTTTAAATAAAATATCATTTTGATAAGTTTAATTCAATAATTATGGATTTTTTTAATCTATTGGTGTTGAAATTGATAATGAGAATCAAACCCTATTATTGTAATATTCTTTATCTCTATTATATCAAAACTTTTTAAAAAAATTTGTATTTAGTAGAGAAATCATAACTTTAAAGGATTTTATTTCTTTCTTATTTTATAAATTTATTATAAAGAGACACTCAAGTGACAATTCTAGAAGTAACCATATAGATAACTTATAACTAGAGTTTGATTAAGGAAACGAGGTAGTGGTTGTTAGCAGGGGTGATAAAAAAAATTAAAAACCGATTAAATTAAAAAAATTAAAAAATAATTAATTGAAAAAACTAAACCGAAAAGAAAAATTGAGTTGATCGATTAAAAAATAAAAAACAAATCTGATTTGGTTTAGTTTAAGTTTTAAAAGTCTTAAACTAATTAAACCGGACTGAATCCAACCAATTAAATTTCAAGTTTCAACCCCTCTTCAAACCTAGGTATAAAAAGCTTATTTTTTTACTGAAACCTATTCTTCTATTTTTATTTTCTCCCGCAGCCAACTCTCCCCTCCCTTCTTGTCTGCGCATATTTCCCCTATTCTTCTACTTTTACTTTTTCCAGCAGCTAACTCTTCCTCTCCCTCGTCTGCTCGCATTTCCCACATGCTCCCTTCCCTCCCCCCTCCCCCCTCCCCACTCCTCCCTCTCTTCCCTTTTCTCTCTAATTTCTTAGTTTTGTGTGGTTAGAGATGGAAAAACCCTATTCATATTCATTGAGAAAATAAATCTGAATTTTAAATGTTTTTTTTAATGAATTTCTTGAATTATTTGTAAATAGATAAAAGAATACTCTCAAAAATATGCTTTGGTTTCCATAACTTGGTTTAATGTTGAATTTTTCATTAACAGTAATCGGTCAGTCAGTTTTGAAAAAAAAAAGAACGAACCGAACTGAAATGGTCGGTTTGAATCAATTAGTCGGTTTGGTTTAAAATTTTTTTAAAAATAAATTTTAGTTTGGTTAGTTTTTTTAGTTTAAAATCGAACCGAATCGAAAATGATTACCTCTAGTTGTTAGAGATTATAATCATGATATAGGAATTTGATTTGTTTTTATTGTAAGAATAAATGGTATATTAGGGATAATTGTTCTAAATAAAAGAAAAAAAATAAGTTTTCAACGAGGATGGCCATATTTAGAGGAAGAAAAAATAATAACCAGAATTTGCTCTTTGTCTCAGGTTCGAATCTTGTGATTGCTAATATGATTGACACTAGAAGTTTACATGGTCGTTAACTTCAAGGCCCGTGAGATTAGTTGAGGTACACACAAGTTCGCCCGGATCGTAGTTTTAAAACCCGGCCCGGCGGATCGACCCGAGACTCGGCTGACCTGGGGCTGGAACTGGGCTGGGTTGAAAAAAACAGGGAAAAAAAAATCCAGCATAGCCTGACGGGATGACCTGACGACCAAGTTGACCTGACAAAAAAATAAACCTGGTAAAAAAATAAAAATACTGAAATTGGACAATGGGTTCTTTATGGATCTGGCAAAGCTCCGTTACTGATCTTGAAAACTTATGGGTTTATCATT